>OGFF01000067.1_pt1 | contig 144235 bp, 161 predicted proteins | sample 1570751 | NCBI WGS metagenome assembly OGFF01 (sample SAMEA2581951, study PRJEB24529) | metagenome | biome: Human gut stool | place: China | collected 2011 | reverse complement strand
AACAATAACTACTTTTCTTTTTTATGCTATTATTGTAAAAGACAAATTACAATTTGTTTAATTAAATATATTAAACACTTACCTTAAATGGTAGGTGTTATTTTTATACAAAAAAATTAAGGAGGTTTAAAAAATGATTTTAATATTTACAGGTAACGAGCAATTAGATAAAGAGCTTAATAAACATATAAAAAATAGTAGAGTTGTTTATTATACCGACTATATTCTCGAAGAAGATGAAGCAACAATACTAATTGCTACAATACAAAACAATAAATATAACTTTAAAGAATTTATGTATCAAGTTCGTAAAAAGAATATTAGAGTAATTTTACTATTAGAAAATCCAAAAGTTAAAGAATTAAAAGAGGCTTTGATTCTTGGAATATATGATATAGTTTTTGATCCATTTACAATAGATGATGTAGTTAAATTAACTAATGTTCCTCAACCTTTTTCAGAGGTTGCGACACATATAAAAAACATTTTAGAAATTAAGAATTAACATTTGTTAGTTCTTTTTTCAGTTAAGGGGGTGATGCTAATATCTTTTTTAAATTTTTTCTGAAAGGAGGATTTTTTAGTTGAAATCAAAAATAACTACTATTTTAAAAGGTGTTTTAATAGCCTTAATTGTTGCTTTAAGTGTTGGCATGACTGTATTTCTAATTAAACAAGAGATACAAAAGAAAGAAGTTCAAGATAATATTGAGTATATCTACAATATTTACAACAATGATAATTCGCAAGAAATTTTTAATGACTATATTACTAAACAACAAGAAAATGGTAATCAAGAAATTGGTGTTGAAGTAGAAGCTCAAACACAAGAAATTGCAGAGCCTATAAATGCATTAGCAGTTTTAGAAATTCCAAAAATTGAGTTTAAAGATATAGTTTTAGAAGGAACAACACAAGAAGTTTTAGCTGAAGGAATTGGACTTTTTGAGCATAGTTCTATTTTAGATGGTAATGTTTGTTTAGCAGGTCATAACACATCAAGATTCTTCAAACGTCTTAATGAATTAGAGTTGCGGAGATTCTATCAATTATTTATCTTGTTTAGGTAAAAGAGAATATATCGTAAGTGATATTCAGGTAATTTCCGAGACTGATTGGACTATGTTAGAAGAAACTGGCGACAATAGAATTACAATTATAACATGTGTAAAAGGCCGTCCTGAAGTTCGACTTTGTGTTCAAGCAATGGAAAAAATTTAAAATTGAATTTAAAAAAATCTTTTGTAATTATTGAAATATAAATAAAAATTGGCAATAAAAAATTCTTTCTGTTCGCCTTGATATTTTTAAAAAAATTATTATATGCTTTTATAGAGGTGATTTTTATGTCAAAATTTATAATAATTGTATATATTTTTGTGGGTGCAATATTCTTGTTTGGGTGCAATGCAGATGAACATAATTGTGAAAACAATATAATGGAAAATGTTATTACTGAAGAACAACTTATTGAAAATCAAATTTCTACAAATACGAATATACAAGAAAATGAAATACTTACTAATATTTCAAATGAAATTGCAAAAGAAACTACAAAAGAAGAAACTATCAATAAATCTGAAAACATCATAAAAGAAACAACAACTAAACCTAAAAATGAAACTGTTAATACTCCTGTTCCTACTGTAAAACCAGTAGAACAACCAGTAGTAAAAAAAGAAAAAACTAAAACTGACACTGTAGTTCCTAAAAAAGAAACAAAGCCAGTAGAAAATAAAACTCCAATCGAAAGTACTCCTGAGCCAACTCCAACACCCGAAGAAACTCCAAAACCTGTAGAGCCAGAAGTACCAAAGAAAAATGGATATTATTATAACGAAGACCAAACCAATTTTTTAGTTTCTGAATTTTATAGATTAACAAATAATAACCCAAGTTTTACAGTAAAGCCTGATGAAAAGGCAAAAAATTCAAGTCCGTTTTGGCCATATAAGGAAAGCGAGATTACTAAACAGATAAAAAATATTACGTTTGGTGATTTTATAGTTTATGCTGAAGATTACTACAAAGATGATGTTAAGCAGAGAACTTTATATTATATATGTTTTGATGTTTGATAGTTAAAACAAACTTTTAAAATAGGTAGATTACTACCTGTTTTTTTATTATAAAAAAAGAAAGAAGGGATTTTTTTGAAAAATAATAAGATATTAAAAAGTACAACATGTGTATTCATAATTTTTTGTATGCTACTTGGTAATTTGACTCCTATATTTGCAGCAGATATTGGCGATACTATAGATATTGTTTGTGTTGGAGAAAGTGACTATAATGTATATTACCAATATGGTAATGGAAAAAGTTTAATACATACCTATTATGTTGGATACTATGAAAATGGAAGATTTTATCCAGCTTATTGCTTAGAGGTTGAAAAACCTGGGGTTGATGCTAATCTAGAATATAGTGTTAGTGTTGATGAAGCAATGAACAATCCTGCTATTTGGAGAGTTTTAAGAAATGGATTTCCTTATGTTTCTGCTTCTGAAATGGGTGTAGATAATGATATTGATGCTTTCTTTGCAACTAAACAAGCAATCTATTCAATAATTGATGGTAGAGATGTAAATAGATATAGTGGTGCAAATGCAAGTGGAAATAAGATAGTTGCTGCAATTAAAAGATTAGTTGATATAGGTAGAAATGGAACAGAAACGCCATATACTCCTGCAGTTAATGTTTCAAAAGTTAATAAAGCTGATATAGACAAAATAAATGATGATTACATATCACAAACATTTACTACATCTACAAATCTTGACACAAGTAATATCACAATAGTCTTTAACAAATTAGAAGCACCTGAAGGAACAATGATAACAGACATAAATAATAATCAAAAAAGTTCATTTGCAAAAGGTGAACAATTTAAAATACTTGTTCCAAGAAAAAATATCAAAAAAGATATAAATATTAACATTGCAATTAGCTGCGATGCTAAAGTATATCCTGCACTTTTTGCTTCTTCTCCGAAAGAGGAATGGCAAGATTATGTTATAAGTGCTGATCCTGTAAAACTTGCAACTAATCAAATTACATTTTCTTATACAAAGCCTACTGGAACAGTAGAAGTAAATAAAATTTCAAAGCATTATAATGAATATACAAAATTAGAGGCTGGTTCAGGTTTAGTAAAAGGATATTTTAAATTAGAAAGGCTTGATGGGGAAAAGAAAGAAATCACATTCTACACAGATGATTTAGGAAAATATATACAAGAATTAGATTTAGGAAGTTGGAGATTAACTGAACTTATTGCTCCAGATTACTACCAAATTTCTAAAGAAGGAAATGTGTTTGATTTTGACTTAACTTATGATGGACAAAAAGTTATTATTACAATTGAGAATGATAATGTAACATTAGAAACAAATGTTGAAAAAACTGGTGATACATTAGGTCAAGGTAACGAAATTATTAATTATCAAATATCAAATGTTCATAATTCTTCTTCTGTAAGATTAGAAAACTTTAAAATTGTAGATAATTTACCAGCAGAAGTAAGACTACAGAAAATAACAACTGGTACATATAATGAAGAACTAAAATATAAAGTAACATATACTACAAATAAAAATAACACAAAAATTATTGCTACAAACTTAAGTACTAAACAAGAAAATACTGTTGATTTTACAGATGTTAAACTTGCAAAAGATGAATATATAACAAGTTTTGCTTTAGTATTTGATAGTGTTAAATCTAATTTCAAATCTACAAAAGACTTAACAGTTGCAGCAAAAGTTGTTGAAGGATTAGAAGTTAATTTTACTTTTAAAAACTGTGTTGTAGTTAGTGGTGAATATATTGACGTAACTGTTGAAGATAAAGACTGCACTCCAACTACTGTATACGAAAATAAACTTGTAATAAACAAAACTGCAGCTGAAGACAACCAATATACAGGAGATAAAGCTGGAGACAAAATATCAGGACAAACATTTGATATATTCAATAGCGAAACAAATGAAAAGTTTGGCTCAATTGAAATAGAAAACGGAACTGGCGAAATAAAATATCTTCCAATTGGAAAATGGTATGCAGTTGAAACAAGCACAATTGATTACTATGTATTACCGGAAAATAATCGTTTTGACTTTGAAATAACTCAAAAAGGACAAACTGTTGTATTAGATATTAAAAACGATGTTGTTAATCTTAAAGTAGATGTTGAAAAAACTGGTACTGTAGAAACTACTCCTGGTGGAAAAGTAGAATACAATTTTGATATTCAAAACAAATCAAATATAGAAGTTGAAAACTTTGTATTTGGTGATATTCTTCCATCTGAAATAAGAGTTAATACATTACAAACAGGTACATTTAATCAAGAAAACAACTACAAAGTAGAATATATAACAAACAATAATACTAACTGGAAAACTATTGGAACATATAAAACAACTGTAAATAATGAAATTAAATTAGATAGCGAATCTTTAGGTTTAGCTGAAGGTGAATATGTTGAGGAATTTAGACTTGTATTTGAAAAACCAGTAATTAAAGGATTCAAAAATGAAGGAACAAAAGTTACTGCTACTGCAAATGCAGACTTAATAAATAATCAAATATTCTCAAATAAAACATATGTAAATGCTACATATTTAGATGTTGAATTATCTGACAAAGATGAGTTCCACACAATTGTTAGAATACCAGAAACAACAAAATTAACTGGTATATTACCTAAAACAGGTAAATAGAAAGTTCTTTTATAATGAATTTTGCCCTTCAAAATTAAATTATAGGAGGATTTTTTCATGGAAATAACTGATGTTAAAGTGTTTAAATTAAAAGGTAAAGGTAAACTTATAGGAGTTGCAAATATTGTGGTAGGAAACCACATTGTATTAAAAGGAATTAGAATTATAGATGGTGAACGTGGTAGATTTATTGCAATGCCATCAAGAGTTGATAATAGGTTTAAAGAGCCTAAATTTAGAGAGCATTTTCATCCTATTAGTCAGGATGCAAGAGATATGCTTACAAATGCAATATTAGAGGCTTATGATAATTTAGAAGAATAGTGTTTAAAAATCCTTTCTTTGCCCTTCAAAATGTATATACGAAAGGATAAAATTATGATTATTGAAGATAATTTATTAAAAGAATTAGTTAATTTACAAGGAGAGATTTACTCCTTTATAAAAACAGGTAACCCTTCAAACGACCAAGCTGAAAAACTATTAAGGAATTTAGAAAAAAGAAGATTTAATATTTTAAATGAAATTAAATTATATAATAATAAAATTAAAGATGAAAATAACAAGATTGATAGTCTTGATAATAGATATATAGCAACTTATGATTATAATGTTTTAAGGTTATATATACCTGAAACAATGCCTAAATTTAAACAAATAAATAACTTTACCTATAAGAGAATCATGCTCAATATAGCAGAAATCACCAAACCTTACAGCAAAGCCTTTTCCAATGAGGTCTTTATATATATAAAAATATATGAAAATCAGAAGAATTGGGACGTTGATAACAAGTTTATTAAGCCTATTTCTGACCGGTTTAATCTTGTCTGAAACTATTAAGGATGATAACTCAAATTCAATGTTTTACTGCGTTAGAGGGTTTTACTCTGACTATCCACACACCGAAGTTTTTATATGTGATAGCTCATATGTTTCTGACTTTTTGGAAAAACTTGGATAAAATTTACTGTCAAAATTTGATTTTTTTAAAAGTGCGATTTTGACATATTTTTTTGCTCTGAAACCATTGAAAAATAGGCATTTTAAATTTTTGCAAGCACAGGAGGATAGGGACACGATAGAATATCGTGGCACTAGACACGATTATTTTATTTGTTAAGGTGGTGATTCGTATTGAATTGTTAAATGAATATGATATTGAAATTTTATTGTTCGTTAATAAGTATAAATTTGTTAAGGTGTCTGACTTTAAGTATTTATATCCCTATAAATATTATTATAAGTTTAAAGTTAGAACATTAGTTGAAAATAATTATTTAAGAAAAATTAAGTGGTATGTTGTTTTAGGGTTTGAAGGTAAGAAGTATTTAGAAAGTTTAGGTTATAATTGTTCTAAAATTTCTTACGAGAAAACCTTTGTTGAAAGACAAAAAATTATTAGTTCATTTGCAGCAAGATATTATAAAAATGATAATATAAAATTTATTCCATCAATGGACTTAAAAGATAAACAAATATTTACAATAACCTCTCGTAGATTTATCGGAATATTAAACATAGATAAAACTGACTACTTAACCTATTATATAACAAAAGAACATGACAATAGATATGTTCAATCAGTAGTTTATGATATTAGGAAAGAGCATAAATATAAAAATGTAATAGTATTCGTAGAAGACTTAAACAAAATTGATATAAATAACTTTATATTTGGAATTGATAAACTATATATTATTCCCTATACTGAAAGTAATATACATCTTTTAGAAAAAATATATAGGATTGATTATCAAGGACTATTTTCAAATGTATATAAAGATAATGTTTATCTATCTGAATATGCATTTTGCGACTATTACACTAAATCAGGACTTTTCATCTTTCCCCTACCCTTTATTGATACTGAAAAGCTATCAACTATAAAATATTTTTTACTGGAAAATAAAAATAAAAAAGTTGATATTCTATATTCAAAAAACATCTCACTACTTGCAACCGGCAAACTAAAAGGAGCAAATTATAAACCTATTGATTTTGATAAATATGTAAAAGGAGATTTCAATATTTATGATTAAGAAGATAATTAAATATGTATCTTTCTTTTTTTTGCTCATTTTGAATATTGTTTTAGATTTGAATATAGATAATTATATTTTAGTATTAGAAAAATGTTTTAATAAAAGCATCATCTTACCCACTAAATATCATATCCTAATTTCGATTATTTTGGCCCTAATTTCAATTTTGGTATATTTAGCAGTATTACTTGTCGTTTTTAAAAATTCAACAGCTAAAAATGGCTTTAAATTAAATGCCAAAGATGGGACTCACGGAACTGCTGATTGGATGACCGACAAAGAGGCTGAAAAAGTATTAGGATTAAACAATGAGCCCGGCATATTGCTTGGTAAGAAAAACGGAAAGCCTGTTGTATTACCATTTAAAAGTTATTTTAATAAAAATATATTAGTCATAGGTAGTCCTGGCAGTATGAAATCAATAGCATTTATTTTATTAAACATATTACAACTTTGTAAATATGGTAAGTCAATGATTATAAGTGATTCAAAAGGTGATTTATATAAAAGAACTGCTCATTTGCTTAATAAAAAAGGTTATACGGTAAGAGTTTTTAATTTGTGTAATATGGCTCACTCTGATAGATGGAATCCTTTAGCAGAAATTGAAACTATAGATGATGCACAAAATACAGCAGATATAATTATTTCTAACACACAAAAGCACAATAAAAACTCAGATGATTTTTGGCCTCGTGCTGAAGAAAATCTACTAAAAGCATTTATCTTGTATTTTAAAGAAAAAATGATTGAAACAAATACACTTACAGACATATATTTTAAAATTGCTGGTAAGGATATATCTGATATTGATGAGATGTTTAAAAGTTTACCTCAAAACTCTGCAGCAAGAATGAGTTATAATATATTTGCACAGGGCTCTGATACAATAAAATCAAGTGTTCTTACAGGTTTAGGTACAAGATTACAAGCATTTCAAAATACACTCGTACAACAAGTTACTTCTGACACTGATATTGATTTAGAGCTACCTGCAAAACAAAAATGTGCATATTTTATAATTACTTCAGATATGGACGGTCGGGACATATGAGTTTTTATCATCTTTGTTCTATACTTTTTTATTTATAAAACTAATCAGATATGCAGATAATCAGCCAAGTGGTAAATGTGACAATGAGGTATTTATGCTACTTGATGAGTTTTGTAATATTGGTGCTATTCCTGAATTTCAAAAAAAGATTAGTACTGCTCGTAGTCGTATGATAGGCATATGGCCTGTAATTCAAAATATTGCTCAAATTGAGAACCGTTATCCAGGGAATAGTTGGCAAGAAATATTTGGAGATTGTGATACAAAACTTTCACTAAGTTGCACAGATATTATGAGTGCCGAATATATTTCTAAATTGCTTGGTGTATCTACAGCAGAAAGTATGTCTATAAGAAAGGATGCGGGCTTGGAGGGTGAATTAGAATATGGGCAACAAAATATTACAAATATCCAAAGAAGTTTATTAACTGCTGATGAAGTCATAAGATTACCATTTAATAAGTTGCTCGTGATTTTAAGGGGAAATAAGCCGTATATAATTGAAAAAATGATATATACTGAACATTCACTTGCAAAGGATTTAAGGGATATTCCCATAAACGAGTATATTCCCAATTGGAAAAAAATAAAAAACGAGTTTAAAAGTATTAATAAAATAAAGAAAAGTAATAAACTGTCCTTTAAAGATTTCTAGATAAGGTAGCTATTACTTTTTATAATTTTTATGGAGGACAAAATTTTGGAAATATTAAGGAGTAAAGAGGAAAAAAGAATATTAACAGGGCGCATTGTAGGAATAGAGGATGAGTATTATAAATTGCAAAACAAAATTATTTCCTGTGCAATTATATGGTACGAAAACACAAAAGTTTTAATACCTATAACACATTTGAATATCAAAAAAGAAAGCAAATCATTAATACGTGGAATGATAGGTGCTGAAGTGGATTTTATTGTAATTGAATATGATTCTACTACAAATATTGCAATAGCAAGTAGAACTTTAGCAATGAAATTACGAAAAGAGTTAGAAATTCCAAAGCTAAAAGTAAATGATGTTGTAAAGGTAAGAATAGTTGCAGTTGCGAGGAAATATATAATTGTAGATTTATATGGAGTAGAAGTTACTATACCAGTAGCTAACTTGAAACATACTTTCATAGTAAATGCAAAAGACTATTATTTAGTAGGTGATACTCTAATTGTTAAGGTCAAAAAAATAGATGCGATAAATAATGTATTTGAATTATCAAGTAAAGAACTAATGGAAAATCCATACAAGAATATAAGAAAGTATATTACTGAAAACGGTGAATATATAGCTAAAATTGTGGGATATCCAAAGCAAAAAAGTGGTATCATTGTACAACTTGAAAGCTCTGAAGTTACATGCCTTTGCAGAGTACCTGCTACATTCAATAACATTCCACATCTATTTGATAAAGTACTGATAAAAATTACAGAAATAAAGGAAGAAAAAAAGTTAATATATGGAATCTTAAAAAGAATTATAGGGGTGTAGGCATATGTATTTTAAGGATAAAGAAACAAAAATTATTAATTTTATAGAGGAATTTGGATGTTCAACAGAAGAACAACTAAAAAAAATTTTTGACTGTGATAAAATAATGATAAAAAATATCACACATAATCACTTCATAAATAAAAAAGGAAATGTTATTGTTCATAAGCAAAAAAAATTGGATAAAAAAATGCTTGCGGCACTAGATGTATTATGCGAATACAAAGGACGATATAAACAATTTTATAGAAATTTAGAACCAGTATATTTAACTTTTTTGAGCAAGAACAATCAATTATATAATGTAATAGTCAGTGAAAAAGCCGATGAAAAGGGAATTATTAAAATGATTAGAAATAAGCCTTCTGGAAGTTGGAACTGCGACAAATTAATATTATTATTTGAAGATACTGAAATGAAAGATAAAATCGATACAGATATTCCATATTTATATTGCACATATCCGCAAATAGAAATAATATAGAAAAGTTGTAACAAAACTTATTAAAAGTGCTCTTATAATATAAGGTATATGATATAATAACAAAAACAAATATTTTATAAAGAAAGGAGATAAAATGTCAAAACTATTAAAATATGTTATAGGAATTGCTTTAATATTAGTTGCAATATTTGCTATTTTTAAATTTACTAATAAAGGAAAAAGTGAGGAGGTTGCAGATAAAGAGGAAGTTCCTAAGAAGGTCTTCGAAGAACCTCAATATATGATTTATATGGTTAATGATAAAGAAAAATACAAATTAACAAAAGAAGATAAAGAGTATTCAGAAATATTGGATAAATTAAATTCTTCAATTGATGAAAATTATAATTCGAAAAGAGAAACCCTACCATTAGACATATTAGATATTCACAAAGAGATATATTCAAAGAATTCTGTATTAAGATTACATTATAGCGATGAATATGAAATTGATATAATATTTGAAAAAAACAGTGTGTTAGATATAATATATGTTGAGGATGGAAGAACCAGCTGCTTTTCTGGATTTGATAATAAAGTACAAGAAGAGATAAAAGAATATCTTGATAATATAAGCAAGTAAAAGAGTTTAATTCTAATTTATTTTAGAATTAATCTGGGCATGTTGATTAGATATACTTATAAATGAAGAAAATAATAATGTGGAAACAAATTGAGGCAAAATAAAATGTAGTATTGAGAGAAAATACAGCATAAAAAAAGAGGATAACCTCTTTTTTTATATATGGTATATATTCACCAACTGAAATAATAGAAACAATCTTGTAAAAAAATACTTTAAATATAAGGTGAAAAATATATAAAATCAGCATAAAAGCTAAGAGTTTCTTATATTAGCTTTAAACATATGAATCATTTTCGTTTGATATTAATTTTGATAATATAGTTGAAATAATAATTTTTGGAGTGGGTTTTATTTCAAATCTAAAATAATTATCTATTACTTTTTTTTCTTGGCATAAATATGCTAAATTTGCAGATTTAGTAATACTTGTTTTTACATTGTTTAAAGATGTTTTTTCTTTACAAGCTAAGACTTTATATACATTATTTTCTAAATTATTAAGTAACATTAAATTATTCTCAGAATATATAAAGAGTATACTTTGCAAAATATATTGTGTACCCTTGTACTTAAAGTTAAAGCCAAGTAAAGATAGTTCGTTTATAATTTCATTTTTTATACTTTCTTCATTCTTTGAATAAAAAATATCATTTTCAATTTGTTTAACTTTTTTATAAATACTTTCAATTGAATCGTTTTTATTTGCAATGCTGTCTATCATTGATGAATTGGGGATTTTCTTTATTAAATCTATATCTCCAGATATAATCATTATTTTAGGCCTCGCCTCAAGACAATTTATAGATATAGCTTCTATAAATTCTATTCCATTACAATTTGGCATTTTAAGATCTAATAAAATCAGATCAAATTTCTCACTTTCTAATATCTTTAAAGCTTCTATTCCATCTGTAGCTATATAACCAACTTGAATGTTTTTGGATTTATTTGCAATATAATTTACGATATATTTAGCATAGTGTATATTGTCATCAACTATTAAAACTCTAATCATTTTTCTACCTTTTTATAATATTTAGTTAATATTATTCCTTTCCGTTATATTTTGTTATATTTTGTTACCTTTAAGTATCTTTTGTAGTATTTAAGATAAAAAAGTGTATAATTAAGTTACTCTAATTTATTTAAATATGGAGGAGCATTCTGAAAGGAGAATAGCAATGACAAAAAGACTCAAAGTTATAAGCAGCATTATGGCCGTTTTCCTCATTTTAACAACCTTGACTTTGGTTGCTAGTGCTTCTTGGTATGGGTCCACAATGAATTGGTCTGCCAATCTCAACTCGGAATTCAGAACCAAGACTCGCTATTTTGATGGAAATCATATCGGGTGGGAAGCAACTTGTTCAACTGCTGATGGCTCAAACGGATATTATAAAATATCATTGTATCGGCAGGGGGCTTTATTCGATAAGAAGGTAAGCTCTACAGGATGGCTTCCAACAAACGGATTTGGCAAACATGATTTTTGGAATTCAGGCGGTCCAGGTAATTATTATTTTGTCCTGGAGCGAAATGGCAACAAAACTCGTATTACGAGTAATGATGTAAAGATGTTCAGTTGGGATTAACCATTAAAAATTTACCAAACTCCTCCATATTTTAAGTCTTTAATAATAATTTATTAGAGTGCTTAAAAGCTTACTCCTAAAGTAAGCTTTTTTGCATTTTAACTTTTAGGTGTTAAGTTAACTATTTGAAAATCTTCCCCTTCCAAATATTTGAATTTTATTGTTATATTTGAATTAGTATCATATATGCAAAGAGGAAAAGTTGTTTCAATCAAGCCATCCTTTGAAATACTAATAGTATCTCTCATTTTGTATTCATTACCTTGGGCATCGATTGCTATTATAGAATTTGCTATAGTGCTATAATCAAACGTTATATCATTTAAATTTTTTAGTTTCATTTTTACAATAAAACCGGAGTTAGTTAATTTTGCATATTCTAAACTAATTTTTTCTGAATCATTGCAGATATATTCTATATCATTTCTCTCAATGAATTTTTTCGGTACATCTAAAACGATATTCCAATTTCCAGTAATTTCTTCAGGAACTTTGTCCATATAATATATTTTTAAAGTGGTGAAATTAAAATAAATTTTTTCACTTTTTGGAAATTCACTGGATATTGCTCTTAAATTCACAGAAAAATTTATAATTCCGTTATCTACAGGTTCTATATAATCACAAAAGGAGATTGTACTTATAATTTTATTTTCATACTCTTTACTAGAACTAGAATGTAATATCATATTATTATTATCTTTTATTTCTATATCTTCCATATCAATAGCAATAATATTTTCTTTTGAAGTTTTCATGCTTATAATGAAATTCATATTTGAACTATCCATTAAAAAATAATTAAATTTAAATTGTATACCATTAGATTCAATATAGTCCATAGTTATATTTTCTACATACTGATTATTTAATGCTTGCTCTATTCCGTGATGATTACTATTAAAAATATCACTTAAAAAAATTATGAGTCCACTAGCAAAAACAACTCCACTTAGTCCGATTAAACAACAAATGATAATTGCTACTTTTTTAGAATATTGAATAGCATGTTTGGAAAAATCTTTTTTGTTTTTTAACATTTTGAATGCTTCTTGTATTGAGTTGTTGGCCTTCTCCGAAATACTGATATTCTCTTTCATTATACCTTTTAAGAAGACATCTATATTATCGTTCATTTTAATACCTCCTTATACTTTTTTAACTTCTCTTTTCCTCTATGTAAAATGCTTTTTATTGTATTAGGATTTTTTTTCAGTAGCCTTGCAATTTCTAAAACTGTTAAATCACAACTATAAAATAACACAAAGATTGTTCTTTCTTTTGTAGTTAAGATATCAATAATGCTTTCAAAACCGAGTTGAGATTCTTTTTCGAGATTATAATAGCTTTTATCAATATTAAGATTTATTTTTTGATTTCTAAAGAAAACTATATTACTATTGTGAATTTTATTGCATTCATTAATTAAAATTTTTATAATCCATGTTTTAAAGTATTGAGGATATTTTAGTTTATTTATATTTTCATAAGCCTTTAAAATAGTATTCTGTAATGCGTCTGCAACATCATCTTCATTTTGTAATCTAGTAATAGCTATTTTATATAAATCCTGTTTTATACTGTTTATTACTGATTCAAAGGCTAAATTGTCGCTGCTTTGAGCTGATTTTATCAATGATATTATATTGTCGTCTTCTTTCATTTGCATCTCCTTTCATTGATTATTAGATTATTTTCAGATTAAAAAAGTTGCATTATTTTTTTATTTTATTATAAAAAAATACACTATTAAGTATTAAAAAATTCTAATACTTTAAGTGTAAAAAAATTATTATAGACTAAATATACATTTTCCACTTTTTAATTCAACTTTTCTGTATTTTAGATTCCTTATTTCATCTGGAGCATCATTTACTTGTCCCTCGTAGATTTTTTCGTTATTATTATAAACTTCAATGTCTATTCCATTTGCAATACCGATAGGTCCATATAACTTTTCATTTTCCATTTTATCTCTTCTTTCGTTTGAAAATTTCTTGTATTATAACATATAAATAAAAAAAATAATAGCTTACTCTTAAAAAAATAAAAGTAAGCTATTATTTATCTTTTTATACAATTCTTTTTAATTTATATAAATCCAAAAAGTCATCTTTTAGTATATCTTTATAATTTCTAACACATTTTGTCTCTAAGTTATATCCTAGTGGAATTAAATCTCTAAAAACTCTATGTATTATATAGTCTAAATTTTGATTTTCTGTTGGCCTAATAGTGAATATTATATTTTGTATGTTTGTATTGTCAATTACTTTTAGTATTTGATATGAATTAGTAATACTTGAAAAAGCAATAACTGGTACATTTAAAATATCTTTTATTAGATTACTTAAAATAAGATTATCTGTTAGAACTATTGTATCAGTATTTTCATTAATATTGCTTTTGCTAATCCAATTTTTAGTGCCTGTTCCGTTTATCTTTCCACTACTTGAAAACCATATATCAGATGTTTCATTAAAAGGTTTATCTAAATGCATTGATAAAGCCTGAATTTTGTTATTCTCATCAAAAAGAGGTATAAAGAAACCTTTAATATTTGTAAAAGTCCAACCCCAGTCTTCTTCTTGATAAAATCCAGGTATTCCACTTAAGTTAAATTTTCTTTTTAATGCATTTGCTATAAGTCTTCTCTTAATGTATTTTGTAGGAATAGTGCGATATAATTGATTATCTATTGTACTATCTAAAAAGCCATTTCTTTTTAGATATTGTCTATGTTGTGGCTCTAATTTTAACATATCTAAAAACGACCTATATACTGCATCGCGAGTATCAATATCAGCAATTTCATTAATCGGACTGATTTCTATACTCGACCTATCCATTGAAAAACATTCTCTATCTAATAACTCTTTATATGCAGCCTTAGTATCAATATTCTTTAATTTAGCATACAGTCCTATTGAAAAGCCACCTACTCCGCAACGAGAACAGCAATATTTATTATTGCTTGGATTTAAACTTAATGTAGAAACTTTACTGTTTTTATTATAACCGACAAAACGGACATATAGCTTTTACTTCAAGACCTCTTTGTTCTGTAATCTCAAGTGATAAATGGTATGCAACATTTAATATATTTATATGTTTTGCAACTTCTTCAAAATCTAATTTATCCATTATTTTGCCCCTTTCTATTTATAAATTAAGCAACTTTTTCTGAAAGATTTTTTTGTAATATTTTGTTTTCCCATTCTTGTAAAAATTTTAATTCATTTTCATTTGGATTTAGATTGCCTTTTATTCTACTTTGAACAACTTTATTATTACGTACTTCTACAGTAACTAAAGATTTATTTATATTTTTAAGACTACGCATAAAATAAATATCACTTGATCCATTAGCATGTTTTTCATAATAGTTTGTATAAACACAATTTCCTTGTTGTGATGCTTCAGAAATAAATTCTTCTTCATTTTTTGGTGGTATTATTATAAATTCTTCAGATTTATAAATGTTTTTTGAAAGTTCATTATATCTTCGTAATATTGCTTCAGTAAAAATTTGATTTCTATATATTCTAACTTGTTCTACTAATTTATCATGAGATTCTTTTAAATTTTCAGGGAACAAGTATTTTTTATTTTTTAAGTCAAATCCTAAAAGACTGGCATTCTCAAGATAATCTACATACATATGTAAATCTATTTTTCCACCTTGTAGCTTTTCATATTGTAATAATCTATCTATAGTTGTATATTGGCATAAGTCTGATAAAATATATTCACGATAATTTTCAAGTAAATGATTTAATACTCTAATATTAGGCTTTTTATATAATCTTAAAATTTTTAATTGTTCAAATGTTATATTGTGTTTTTTCATAAAAGGATACAACTCTTTATTTACTCCAAATCTTTTTTCAAAATTTCCTGATAAATTTATTTTATTTGCAGCTAAAGCAAGATTATATAATTTTAGTTTTATTAAAAATTCCATACTTGGATTATATCTTGCTGATTCCATTAATCTTTCAAAATTCACATATCTAACATGTTTTAGCATTTCCCATAACATACAATATTGATATGGAGTTCCTTTAAAGATAGCCTTTAAATTATGTGGATATACAATTTCACTATCGACTACACTGTAGTAACGGGTGTGTAATCTCCATTTACCGTATAGGAGGCCAATGATTTACATGTATATAACATTGACATTTAGAAACTCTTTCATTTACAAAAACAGCATCACGTTCTTCAGGTAGTATTCTTGCATATTCTACTATTGACCTATTAAAACCATGATATTTTGAAACATTATTGTAAGAAGAATATAATTCAAATATTCTTAATACAAACTTTCCATCAACTTTATCTAAAAAAGCCAAATCATCTGCAAACGAATAAGTTTTTAAATTAGATTTTTTTATAAGATATGTGTTTTTACAGTTAGGGCATTTTGTAGTATCATTAACTTTTTTATTAGTTTTAAAAATGTGCTTGCAATTGGTGCAAACACATTCATTTCCTTTTTTTATTAAAAGATTTTGTTTTTCTTCTTGTTTTGATACAAATTCATTCCATTTGTTAGGTAAATAGTTCATATAATCTATTTGTTCTAATAGTTCTCTATAAGCTTTTTTTACATATCCCATATTCTAAACCCCCTCAAACATTGTTATTTGATTTGACACTTTTGCTGTTTGAATATCAATTACATTATTAGGTGTTTCTTGTTCTACTGGCTGTTCTTCAGATTTTTTTGTTTTAGTTTTCTTTGTTTCTTTTTTTGCTTCTTTTTTAGATTCTTCTTTAGATTTAGACGTATCGGCTGTAGTTAAACTTAATGCTTCATTTGTTGCTAAAAAATAAGATATAGCCCAAACATAAACAACTCTATCATCTATTACAGCACAGTTATTTATTGATTGTTCTTTTGCTTTTTTTGTTATGTATTGCCACATTTGCTCTGGTGTCTTTTCTTCATTTAGATATCTCTCATACATATCTTTTCTTGTTTCTAAATAGTCTATAACTTTAATTAATGCTTGATTTTTTGTACCTTCTGATAATATTCTTAATCTTTCAATACCTGTCATACTTTAACACCTACCTTTTTATTTAATATTGAATTGTAGTCATCATTATTTCCAATAATAATATGGTCCAAAAGTTGTATTCCAATTAACTTTGCTGCATCATATAATTGGTCTGTTAATTGATAATCTGCTTTACTTGGTGTTAAATTTCCTGAAGGGTGATTATGACAGATAATAATTTTGCTTGAATTTACAAGTAATGCTCTTTTTAGAATATTTGCTACTGGTGCTGCAGTACTTACATCATTGCCATGCGAAACTTCAAATATTCCATTGATATAATTTTTTGCATTTAAGCATAATAAAATTAAATATTCTTCTGGTTTTCTATTTAATCTAAATATTTTGTTTACTTGTGCTGCAATTTCTGTTGAAGCAACTTTTTTATTCTTTATCTCAATACTTTCATATTGTTCATGGTCTTCTGCAACTAACTCTATATTGAATCTTTTATATATTGTTTTATTCATAATAAATCAAATCCTTTCTATGCAATTTTTTCAAACCTATTAAATAGGTCATTTTTAGCTTCTTTTTCAAGTAATTGTTTGTATTTAATATTCCCATATCTTTCAAGTTTAGATTTCCTTTCAGCTTTTATATCCATAAGTAATTTATCAATCTCGTTAAAGTTATAAAAAAAGCGAATAAGGTTGCCATCTCTAACAACCTTATTTCCTTTATAATCTTTAATTAGATTAAATCTATACCTATATTTAGCTTTTCCCCTATGGTCTGCTATGCGAATACCACATGAAACTCCGAAAGTCTAATTTTAAGTATATTGAATTTGTACTGTAAGCATCGTATCTATGAACTATAAAACCTAAATCTAAAAGTTTTGGAATAATTATCTTTGCAATTTGTTTTTCGTTCATAAACTCACTCCTTATACAGCAGTTTCAAGTGTTTGCTCTTTCAAAAACATTTCTTTGTTCATTTTTATAGTAATAGTTTTGACTTTATTTTTAAAAGATTCTATTCGTTCTTCAGGTACATTTATTGTTGTAACTAAAGCATTTGATATTCCATAAACAGTTGGGGCTTTTACAATATCACCAACTTGTAAAGGAATGGCCGCAAAATATGTATATTCTCGGCCTTTAAATGTTTTTTTGTATATCTCATCTTCGTATTTTACTCCTACAATATTTGTATCCATTTCAATTTTCCTCCAATTCCATATAATATTCTTTTAAATCCTGGTACAAGTCTTCTCTATTTGCTAAAACATAAAAGCCAACCATAGGATGTTCAAATAGATAAATAACATCGTTTAGATTTGAATATGTATCTTTAATTTCCTTAATAAGTTCTTTGATTTCGTAGGTATTAAAGTCTATAGTTTCTATTTCGACATTATTTTCAGGATTGTTAATGTATTCACTTTCACTTTTTAATATCTCTATTACATCTTTAGCCCTACCAATAATTGTTTCGCAATCATTTTTGAAAAATTTATCAGAGCATAACTTTTTGAAATATTTATTGATAAGTTTTTGCATAATAAAATTTTTTATAAACATATATATCTATCCTTTCTAAATTTAATTAAAACGGAAGGTCAGAGTCCTCCGACATAAATGTTCCATCATCTTCAGTTTGAGTGTTTACTGGTGAATTTAATATACTTGCATCTGCAGTCTGACGGTTATTTGAGTCTGCAAAATATACTTCTTCAGCAATTACTTCTGTTATATATTTCTTTTGTCCGTTACTATCTTCATAACTACGATTTTGTAATCTTCCAACTACAGCAACTTGTAAGCCTTTCTTAAAATATTTAGAACTAAATTCTCCTGTTTTACCCCAAGCAACTATATTTATAAAATCAGTTTGTCTTTCTTCACCTTCTTTTGCAAATCTTCTATTGACTGCAAGTGTAAATGTTGCAACTAATGAATTATTAGTTTGTGTATATCTTGTTTCTACATCCTTTGTTAGTCTTCCAAGTAAAATTACTTTATTCATGTTTTATTCCTCCCTTACAACTATAAATTTCATTATTTCTTCAGTAATTCGATAGTATCTTTGTAATTCTGCTACATATTGCGGCTCACATTGAAAGTTGATAACTAAATAGATACCTTCTGTAAATTTTCTAATCGGATAAGCCATTTTCTTTTTACCTAAATTTTCAATGTTTATAGGTTGATCCGAAAACTCTGCAATTTTATTTTGTATTTTTACTAATATATTTGATATTTGTGCATTATCATTGTTTGGTGCTATAATGCATACACTTTCATATTTGTTCATATTTTTTCATCCTTTCTTTGATTATGCTGCAACTTGTTTATTGTTTAAATTAGCATAATAATTTTTTAAGTATAATTCTTTGAAATAATTTACTTTCTTCTCATGTTTCCTTAATTTGAATGCATTACAATATTTGCGAATTTGTTTTTTATTAAGTGATGTTCTGCGACCATTTTTAGAATTTACAATTAAAAAATCACCAAGTATTAAGCTATCGCCCATAAGTCTATTGGCATCTTCATATTTTGAATTGCGATTTGCAATGATATATGTGTCATTAGATAGATTGATTCTTTGTAATTCCTTTCCTATAAGTGATTTTATAAATTTAATATTGGCTGGTATTTTAACTATTTGAGCCTCTTTATTTTGCATTATAAGTAATGCTTTAATTTTTCTATTCATATATTTTTTCCTCCTAGTATTTTATAAAAATTAAAGGCGGATGTAATAATCCACCTTTGTTTTTAAGCAACTGAAACTAATTGCTTTTTAATATTTGTTTTCTTATGTAAGTTCGTATTTGATGTAAAGCCTTTTATAACTTCACTTCCGTTTGTAATTCTTAATGCTCGACCTTTCTTTACTTGTGCAATTATTATTTGAGTGTCTTTATACATAGAAATGAAATCAAAGTCAGGATAACTCTCACTATCATCAATAAATAGTGGTACATTAAGTTTTGTTATTTTATTAAGTATATTAGCAATTTCAAGTGATGCAGCAATTTTTTCTGACCTGGATAGAGTAGAGAAGTCTTTATCTTTATATGTAATAACAAAGTCATCTTTTATTTCTCCAGTAGCTTTAATTACTTTGTAAAATCTAATTTTTACATCTTTTAAATACATATCTGCAGCTTGCATTTTTTCCTTAATACAGTTAAAGTATAACTGTTTTGCAATAGTACTTTGATTCTGGGTTTCAATAATTGACTTATTTAAAAGATTTATTTCATTATTAAACTTCTCAATATCTGCTTTTGCTTTTTTAATATTATCAAGTTTTATAGAATACTCATTTTGTAATTTGATATTATCTTGTTTTTCTAATTCTAAAGTCTTAATATTTTCTTCTAATTGTTTTAATGTTTCAGCAGATACCGTAGTTTTTGTGTTTTCTAATGAATAAATTTTACCTTCACAAGCAAATTTATCAAAATGCTTTTGTTTATATCGTTCTTTTAATTTATTTTGCTTGTCAAACAAAGTAATTAAGTCATTTCTATATTGTTTTGTGGCAATTACCTTACTGCTATCAGTTAATTTTTGCTTACATGTAGGACAACAGCATTCTTTTTCATTTAGCATAGATTCATATATTTTTTTACCTGCTTGTAAATCCTTTTCTATTTTATTGATTTCAAGATTAAGCTCAAGTTCTTCATCTTGTAGTTCTTTAAGTTTCTTTTGTAAATCTGCTTTTTCATTAATAGTATTATCAGATTTTAATTGTTCTAATTCTTGTATAGCAAAATCAAGCTCTTGCTGCTTTTCAAATTCTGCAGGTTTTTGTAAAGACTCATTTGTTATTTTTTCTGCATATTCAATTTGACCTTTTAAATTAGTTATTTTATTATCCATAAATTTAATTTCACTATCTAATTCACCAATATATAGTTTTACATTTGCAGGTACAACATTCAATATTTTTTTATCTTCTTCAGATAGCTTGTCATACACAGATTTTATATCTACATCAGGCAAATATTTATCAATAAGTTCTTTTTGCTTTGCTGGTTGAAGACCTACAAAATATGATAAATTCATTATTGCTAAAAATAGATTCTTATTATGATAGAAATTTATTAAATCTTCTTGTTTTGCAATTTTTCCATCAAGAGTAAGAAAGTTTTTGCCATTATCATACTTGTTTTTATATCTAATAATTGTGTGTTTAACATTTTGATTATCTTCAAATACAAGTTCTACATAGTATTCAGATTTACTTTTATGAGCAAAACAAACTCTTTCATCGCCAGTTAGATTACTTCCAAGCATTGCCCAAACTATTGCAAATAATACATTAGTTTTCCCCTGATGATTTCCACCGAAAATATATGTAGTGTCATTGTAAAAATTGGTTTTAAATTCTTCTGCAAATTTTCTAAAGCCATTTGTTTTGAGTGATAATATCTTCATAATTTTATTTCTCCTTTTTTGTATATTTTCTTTTGACTCTTAAATTTTTCTCATCAAGCCAGTCTATTGAGCCATCTTTAAATTGAATTTCATAATCCAAAAAAAAGTCATCTTTACTGATGACCTTACCTATAGCATTTTTATATTGTTTCCCATTACATTTTCCTATTCCATTGACAGACACAAGTTGACCTATCTTAAATTTATTGTGCATTTTTAACTCCTTTTTAAAAATATTTTTTGCAATTTCTAAAGTCTTACAGTACCAAGTGTTTCGACAATCAAAAAAATCTCAAAAAAACTTGCAATTTTAATAGTAATGCTCTATACTTTAATTGTCGACAAAATAGAAACCGACTAAAGATAAAATATTTATGTACCTAAGAAAAGATAAATATTTATCTTTTGCTATTAGAAGTAGTATATGCCTATACTGCTTCTTTTAATTGTTTTACAAGATATTCGCAGTTATTTACAATTAGCCTTTGCCCAAATTCTTCAATATCCATTAAGAATTGGCTACCAAGTTCGCAAAGCGACATATCTTTAGCATACTTCGGATGTATAATTGCACTTATTTCCTTACTGTCTTTGTTGCAAAATTTTGCTTCTAAATATTTTGTTGGTTTGCCTTTTTTATTCAAAGTTACATCCTTTGTATCTATAAGCACATAATATCTTTTTAGGTCATCTTCAGTTGGCTCATTTTTTTCACTTTTAGGAATTTCAATACTAATAACATCAGGCTCTTCTTCAGATGTAATAGGCTTTGTAGGTGTTTTTGTTTTATTAGTATTTTTAGGTTTATTTTCTTTTAATGGGGTTTTTGCTACTTGTGTATTATTTGGAGTTGTAGCATTAGTTGTTCCTTGATTTGAAATTGGATTAGAAATAAAATTTTCATTTTTTACAATGTCTAAAACAAAGTTGTTAAAAGTTTTACCATCAATAGTATCTTCTTTTGGTCTTAAGAATAATTTGTAATTACCTATTAGAGAATTATTTAAGTGTTTTTGAAAGTTAATATAATCTCTAATATTCTGACGACTATAATAGCTTTTAGTTTTCAAACACCATATTCTATCAGAACTAATTTCAGGAATCATAAATTTAAGTGTACCTTCAATAAGACATGCTGGTTTTTTACCTTCAGGAGCTATCCTATGTTCGCATTCTTCCGAGCAGTCTTTTTCAGACCATTGCTTGCCATTTCTTTCTTTACCTTTTGTTTGATCTAATAAGCAATAGCAAACTGTGCCTCCTTGATTTTTCCTTACTCTTTTTTCTAAATATGGGTTTTCATCAGGAAAATAAATATTTAGTTCTTTACTCTCTTTATAGAGATTATTAAATTTTTCTGCCAAGTGCTCCATAGCATTGTCATGCACTTGTGCTACAAAATAGCCTAATTCTACAGGCCTTTCTTTGCCTTCTTTACCTTGTTTCGCACCATGTTTAATACTTCCTGCAATTGGTATTGTTTTAAACGTTGTTTGCATTTAATCAAATCCTTTCTTTCTTAATATTGTGTAAAAAGATTTAATTTTAAAAATCCTCCTTTCTTTAATTTTGGGACATCAAAAAAGAAAGTATATATAAGTTGGGGGCAACTTTTATAATACTTTCTTTATTTATAAGCACAATAAATACACTATCATATTTATCAGCTTTAAGCCCAAATGTGCTGTATTAAAATAATACAGAATACTACTACTATCTAAAATATAGTAGTTATGCTTCAGATAAGGTTGTTATCTGAAGATTAGATATAACATAAGTTATACCATTATCTTTTATACACACTTTAATTATAGTATAGTTTTTATTTTAATTTCAATAATGAGCCTTATATTTTTTATTTTGCTTATTTTTCAATACTTACACGAATTTTCTATGTATCAAATTTTCTAAAATTTCATTATCTTTTGCAATCTCATTATAATAATTCTGTATTACTTTTTGATACATAAGTATTTGTTTAAAGGAATGCATATAACATTTATCTTTACCTTTATCGTTATGGCATATATTTCTTGAAAGTATTTCTGAAAATGCTTGATAAATAATTTCCACATCTTGTTTAGTTTTTGTGTATTTATGTAATAATTTTAAGGTTTCTATGTCATTAGTATTTTTAGATTCAATATATGAAATAAAAGATATGCTTTCACATAAAATACTATGAGCATCAATAAATCCTTGTATTGTATCATAAATAACCTTTTTATTATCAAGTGTTACTATAAAAGCAATTATTTTATAATATTCATCAAATAAATAATTAGTAAATCTTATAATCTCATTGTCTTTGGAGATAATTGTATATATAGTTTCAATTCTATTACTCATTTTATTTTCCTTTCCGTAATCTATTACGGGTAAACTTTAACATAAAAAACTCTAAAAGTAAAGTTGAAAAGGAATTTGTTTTTTGTGTACTCGTAAAGTGTTCGGTTTAAAATAAAAATACAGATTGTTATACTATTATAGAATTGGAGGAGAATAATGGTTACTGATAATTTCGATTACAATGATAATAATGAAAAAACTGAATATTTTAAAAAGGTTTTATCTGAAAATATTAAAAAATATCGTACAGATACACAAGAAGTTGCTGCAGAAAAAGCTGAATTATCTGTTGATATGTTTTCTTTAGCTGAAAGAGGTAAATCACTTTTAAATTCATATAATCTAACACAAGTTGCAAATGCTTTAAATGTTACACCAAATCATTTAGTAAGAGACTTTATAAAAAATAAGCAAATGTTATATGATGATTTAATATCTTATGAATTAGATACTTTAACTGCTGAAGAAAAAGAATTTATTTTATATACTATTAAATTTATAAAGCAAAATAAACTGGGAAAATAGTTCCTGGTTTTTTTTATTTTTTTAAAATTATTTTAATGGAAATTTTGCAAACGTTGATATAACTACATTGTAGGCTGTGTGAAAATTTTTATTCACATTGCCTTTTTTTGATAAATAATTATAAAATTATATTATAATAATAAAAGAAAGGATGTAAAAATATGAATTTTATAGGACCGTTTTATGATTATTTTATAAATAAACATGGAATTGAAGTTTTTAATGAAATAAAGGACTTAATTCTATCAAAAGTAATAGGTTTTAAATTTCCAATAGAAGAACACATTAACAAAGATGAGTTTCTAAAAGCATATGTAATATTTGTTTTTGAAATTGCTGTAACCGATTATTGGGGAATGAAAGATGAGCAAATAGAAAAATATATACATGCAACTATGTCAGATAATATTGCTTCTAAATTAAGTATTTCTCGTGTTAAAAAAATACATGCAGATGCAATTAAGAAAATTCAAAGATATTTAAAACAAACTACCAAAGAGGTTATGGAGGATTTGAAAAATGGGTAAAAATAGTGTAATTGAAAAAAGTTTTTTTGATAAAGTAGAGGATGGTGGTGTTTGTAGTTGGGGCAAAAAAAGAGAAGAATATAAAAAAGCTAAAGATAGATTCCAAAAATATGAAGGCAGATTATTTGCTTTAGTTAAACCTAAAATGTCTGAAAGTGAATATAAAATTTTTGAAAAAGCATTAGAATTATTTAAAAATGCAATATATGATATAGAACTTGAAGAAAAATTATTTTATTATAAAGAAGGACAAAAAGATGGAATGTTATTAATGAAAGAATTGTTTAAATAGAATTTTTTAAAATATTTATATTTATGATAAAATTATTTCACAAAATATAAATATTTTTTTGTTTTTTGAAACCAAATCAATTTTTTTGACAATATATAAGTGTAAGATATCTTAAAACAAATAAGGAGATTTAAATCTAAATGAAGTTAGAGGAAATAATAAATCAATATACCAACTATCTTTATACTACTATAACTAATATGTCATATGGAAATTTATCTGCAGAAGACATAGAAGAAATAATTTCAGATACCTTTTTTATCTTTTGGAAGAATAAAGAAAAGTTTGATACTAATAAAAAATTAAATTTATATTTAGCAGGGATTGCAAAAAACTTAATTAAATCCAAATATCGAAAAATACATATAAACAATAATATTGAGGATTATGAGAATATTTTAATTGATACTTACGATATTAGTTATAATTATGAGCAAATAGAAAAAAATCGTATTATCGAAGAATCATTAAACAATATGAGTAAAGAAGATAAAGATATGTTTGTATTATATTATTATTTCTCAAAAAGTATTAAAGAGATATCAAAAGACTTAAATTGTTCAGAATTTAAAATAAAGTCAAGATTATTTAGAATAAGAAAAAAACTTAAAGTAAATTTAGAAAGAGGTGGATATAGATATGAATAATAATCTAAATAACAGAATATTAGAAAAAGTAAGAACTAAAGTAGCTATATCTAACTTTGAAGAAAAGGAGAGATTTAGTATGCCAAATAATAAAATTTTAAGAACTGCAGCAAGTTTATTTTTAGTATTAGGAATTACTTGTGGAGTTGCATATGCAGGATATCAATTAACCAATTATTTTAGAATTAAAGGGATTGATGACACAGGAATACAAACAGCATTAGAGAATAATTATGTTCAAAATATAGAAATGGATTATATAGAAAAAGAACAAGTAAAATTTAAAGTTGATTATTTAATGATGGATGATTGTAATTTTGATTTAGTATTTAATTTTGTAACTAAAGATGGAGTAGATAATTATGAAGGAATAGCAGTTAGAAACTTACAAATTACAGATGAAAACAACAATCAAATATATATATCTTCAGAAGACCAAGATATTTGGACTAAAAACATAGCATTATCAAGTGAAATGTGGACTACAGTAGAAAAACAAGACCATACATTAAGGCAAGTAGTACATTTATCTTCAAATAATTTTCCAAAAAGCAATAAGATATATGTAAGTTTTGACAATGTAACTTTGTATAATGTAAACAAAGGAAAACCAATAACAATTACATATGAAGATGATTACAAATTAGAGTTTGATGTATCAGAACAATTATCAAATAGAAAATCAATAGAATATATAAGCAGTAATTCAAGTATAGAAAGTGCAATATTAACAAATAGCGGATTTGTAATAACAGTTAAAGACAGCAATTATATTCCAAATAATGCTAATATAATTGTTAAAGATGCAGAAGGAAACAGCTATACATTATCAAATACAGAAAGAATACTAAAAAAACCAGAATTAACTGAAATAGAAAAGCAAGTTTTAATTTTTAATATCACAAAATATAATGAAAGCGATTCTATAACTTTAATAAAAAATGATGGAAATATAATTGAATTTATAAAAAAATAGTATATATTATCATCCTATATATAAAATATAGGGTGATTTTTTATATCTAAAACGACTTCAACATAACTACACTTATGTAGAAGTCAAGTAATTATTTTCTTTATTTTTAGTGTTTGAGTTCAACATAAATGATTAAAACCTAACAATATGAGTTCAACATAAATGAAATGCCATTTGAATTGTTTAAAAACGCAATATATGATATAGAATTGGATGAAAAAACATATTATTTTAAAGAAGGTCAAAAATACGGTGTACAAATTATAAAAGAATTATGTATATAAATTTTTATATTAGTGAATTTAAATTTGAAATAAATAACGCAAAATGGAGGTTTCATAAGAAGCCTCCATTACGCGATGTGAAGTTGATAAGCTATTTAATTAAAAATTTGTGTGTTTTCGGTTGATTTAAAAGTTTACCAAGCCCAAAGACACATTCTTGCACCTGAGCTACCAGTTTCTACAGTCCATATAAGCTGCAGCGTGCCACTTGTCCATGCATATTCCTCAAAAAAGGGCTGATTCCACAAAGTACTTGTGCTTATAACCATATCATCAGTCTGATAAGTTGACCGACCGTCCCAAGTACCAATGTAACAATTGCCATCATTAGTAGGTCTTCTTACAGTAATACGGGAGACAGGAACAGAAGAATTAGATTCTTGTTTAATATTGAAATAAGTAAGTGGATTACTGCTTGTTGCAGTAATTTCGACATAAACGGTTTTTGATTTATAAGCATCTACCCAAGCGTTATCGTACTGCAATGATCTTGCTGCATACTGTGCTTCAATTTCTTCTGCTAACTCTTTATTGTCAGCAGGGTTGCCGTAGAAAACGGTAACTCCTTCGTCTGAATAGAGTACATCGCCGAATTTTGTCGTACTTTCAGAGGATTCAGCCGCAAAGGCTACGGACATTGTTGAAAAAATCATCATAATAGCAATGCATAAGGGAAAAAGTGCTTTTAATTTCATAAATATAAGTCCTCCTAAAAATTGTATTACTTATTTTCAACTTCACATCGTATTACAATGTAAGGTACAAATTATTTAGTCCTTACAATAGTAATTTATTGTCTGATATTTATATTATATCTTTAAAAAAATAACATGATTTTTAGCAATAGTCAATTAACCACCCAAAGTGGAAGACGTATAAAGCTTTGTTTTCAGTACTTTCACCGTTTATCTAACATGACAAACAAAATCCGCTTATCTTTTTATAATACCACTTATGCAAAACAATTGAAAATTATATACAAATAATATAAAATTTAGATAAGAAAATATATATTTTTTTATCTTATTAAAGAGAGGAGGAACTGTTAATATAACAGTAATAAAAAAATGAAAATTAATATAAAGGAAAATAATGCTCTTGAAGATAACGAAATTATTTTAGATATTCAACATTCAGAAAACAACCAAAACCTTAAACAATTAATTGATTATATAAATCATTATGAATTAAATTATAATAACAAAGTTATGGTTATGGATGATGATTATTCATTATTGGAAATAGAATACAATGACATAATAATGTTTTATAGTGATAAGAAAAATAATTATTGTATAACAAATAATAAGAGATATAGAGTAAAAAGCAGATTATATGAATTAGAAAATATTAGTGTTGATTTTATAAGAATTTCTAAAAATTGTATTGTAAATATAAGACATGTAAAGAAGTTTGATATAAGTGAAACAGGAAAAATTGTTGTAATACTGGATAATGATACAGAACAAATTGTTTCCAGAAGAAAGACAGCAGAAATTATGAAATATTTAGAGAGTAGGAGGATTTAAAATGAAAAAGATTATTTTAATTTTAAAATATTTTATTTATTATATTATTGGTCTAATTTCTTTTTCAATAATTGCATTTATTACTCAAAGAATAACAATTTCAATTCTGTTAGATAATGCAATTTATCCAAGTCAAGATTTGAATAATTTATTAAATTATATTTTAGCATATGGACCATATTACTTAATTATATATTCAATATTATATTTTATTATGGTTATTTGTGTTAGAAAATATGATAGATATATTGTAAAGAAATTAAATGAAAAATTAGAGAACTTAAAAGTAAATGATTTTGGAGGTGCTGAAAATGGGTAAGGATAAAATTGTTATTGCGGTAGTTGCTACAATTGTGTTTTCAGCAATATTATTTGGTATTATAATGGCATATAAAGGTTATTACATGCCAATGAAAGTTCATAGTATTAATGAGACAATTGAAGTATTAAAAAGTTCAAATGTAGATGAAAAATTTAGGATGGTAAAACTGTCTTTATATAATGAGTTATCAAGAAGCTGTAAAATGAGAGATGCTACAACAGGGGAAGTTCGAAAATTCACAGAAGATGAAATGAAGGAATTTTATAATGCGATTGGTGGTAAAGAAGCTGTAATTAAATATTTATCAAATATTGAAAATGAAACTGAAAAAAGACAACAATTAAAATATGCTTGTTATGAATTGAAAATTATTACTTCTGAAGAACTTAATGATATATGGAATAAATAAATATTAAATAAATTGCAAAAACTCCGATGTAATTATCGGAGTTTTTTATATGATTATTTATTAACGATATCTTTTAATGCTTTTCCGGCTTTAAATGCTGGAGCTTTGCAAGCTGGTATTTTGATTTCAGCTTTTGTTTGTGGGTTGTGTCCTTTTCTTGCTGCTCTTGTTCTTACTTCAAAAGATCCAAATCCTACTAATTGTACTTTATCACCTTTTACTAATGCATCAGTTACAACATCAACGAAAGCTCTTAATGCTTCATCTGTAGCTTTTTTTGTATCACCTGTTTTTGCAGCCATTGCTTCAACTAATTCTGCTCTATTCACTATAAATCACTCCTTTCATAATATACCTTCTTTAGTTGTCAAAAACAATGTATCAAATAAGTAGAAAAATGTCAATATTAAATTAAATGTTTGCAAAACTTATACAGCTGTTGTTGCTGTAAGAATATATCTATTTTTAAAAACTTTCTTTTCGCATTGCTTTTTGCTTTTTAAATATTATATGATTTTTTAGAGGTGAGAACAATGTTAAAAGATTTTGAAAAATACTTAATAGAAGAAAAATTGGCAGATAACACTATTGCCAGTTATATAAATGATGTAAATATATTCTTAACTTTTTTTAAAGAACATTTTGGTGAAGAAATTATAAAACTTAGTCATATAGAAATTGCAGAATATATTAAGGAATTAAAAAAAGCAAATACAAAGGCTACAAGTATAAATAGAAAACTTGCAGCATTAAGCAGATATAATATGTTTTTAATTAAGAATAATATTCAAACTGAACATGTAATTTCTAAAAAAGACTATATCAAAATACAGTCAAATATGTGTGCCCCATATTCGCCTACTGCAAAGGATGTATTCAAAATTAGATTATGTGCTAAAGATAACAAAAGAGATTTAGCAATATTAACATTACTTGCATATTCAGGCATAAGAGAATCTGAATTAGTACATATAGAATTAACTGATGTAAATCTACAAGCACGAACAATTATTATAAAAGGTAAAGGTAATAAAGTAAGAACAGTTTTAATAACTGATTTAATTTATGATACTCTTGTAGATTATATAGAAGAACGAAAGGCTGAAGGAACTTATGATAAAAATAAATATTTATTTATTGGAAGGCAAGGAATTGAGAATAACAAACCATTAGATAGAACTACAATAAATTCAATAATAAAAAAATATGCAGAGAAGGCAAATATTTATATGCACCCTCACTTATTTAGAGATTTTTTCTGTACTGAAGCACATAGAACAAAGGCTTTATCTATTATGCAAATTGCTTACTTGGCAGGTCATAGTAGTATAAATACCACTAAAAAATATATACAAATACAAGAAGATGAACTATTTGCTCAATTAAATAAAGTTTAAGGAGGTGTGTATGAATAGTTATATTATAGGTGATAGAATAAAAAAAATTATATATATAAAAGATATAAAAAGAATATATGTTGCAATGAAATTAGGGATGTCATATAACACACTAACAAAAAAATTACAGGGGAAAAGAGAATTTAGTTATATTGAGATTTGTAAATTAAAAGATATATTAGAACTTTCAGATGAGCTTGCAATAAAAGTATTTTTTGATCCGAATTTTGACATTGAAAAAAATTTACTAATATCATAAAATTTGTTCGTACTAATGCAAAAAAAGAGCAACATGCTCTTTTTAATTACTTTTTTTAGATTTTACAGCTATCCTTTTCGCATCTCTATAAATTAAATTAAAATTTTTTCCTGAAAATGCTCTCATGGAATTATGACTCATTAAAGTTTTTTCCTTTGCTATTTTATTCCATTCTCGCCATGTTGGTAATTTCTCTAATTTCATTAATTCTAAAATTGATTCTTCATATAATTTTTCCATTTTTAATCTCTTTTCTTTCTACATTGAATAAATACTACTTATATATATTATACTATTTTATTTTTGAAAAAATTGTCATAATCGGTCGAAAAAGCAAAAAAATGCAATATTCACTACTGAATACTGCACCTTATATTATTAATCAAATTTGCATATATAACCTTTTATGCTTGAAATACATTTAAAATACATATTAAGTTCATCTTGATTACATCTATCTAAAAAAATATCTATATTTCTTCTGATATTGTTATTTTCCTTTTTTCCATAAAGAATATAATCCAAATCCTCCCCACAGTTAGAGGCAATTTTATCTAAAGCAGTAAGACTTGGCAAAATCTCGCCTCTTTCTATTTGGCCGATATGTGTAACTGTCATGCCGCATCTTTCAGCAAAAGCTTCTCGTGATTCTTTATATTTGTTTTCTCTAATAATACGTACTCTATTGCCGATTTTTATTCTATCTAATGCCACTTTTAACCTCCATTTTTTACTACATTATCTATTCTTGTATATTTTACTTTATTTGACATTATTTTTACATAACCTACCAAATGTAAATTTTGTTATTTGTCAAATGATGTTAGATTTTGTAATTTCTTGTAATTAGTGGCTTGTAAGGTTTTGAACTACATGCAAACTCAAACTTTCGACATAAATTCACAGCAAATTTCTACACTATTTTTCCAATCTTTTCCTATAGAATGTTCTGGGGTAGTTTAACCTTATAAGAAGAAGTATAAAATATACTAAGGATTAGTCATGTTATCGCACAAAAGATACATTGTTATTTCTTATAAAGTTATACTGCCCTATTTTTTTAAGAAATAAATTTATGAAAGGAGGTTTTGTTTCTATAATTTTATAGTTTTTGTTGTAGGTTAGATTACCCCAATCTTAAAAGATTGGAGGAATTTGTATGCTACAAGAATTAGAAATTTTAGAAGCAAGATTTGATTCGTTTCTAAATAGAACTATTGTAGGTGCATCTATGAATTATTACAATAAACAAAAGAAATATGAATGTAGAGAATTACAAATAATTGATAATGAAGATTACGAGGAATATCTTAAACCGTACCTTGCGGAAGAAGATGATGGGTTTTCGCGTGTCTTCGAGGGCTTTGAGGATAATTATGTGCTTAATTGTGGAGTTGAATCGCTGTCTATTAATGAAAAGACAGTGATTTTTTTGTACTTTAAAAAGCATTATAGTACTTCAGAGATAGCCCAAATTATGAATGTTAGAGAGCAGTCTGTAAGTCGCATAAAAACAAGAGCATTAGATAAATTAAAAATGTTTATGAAAGGATATGATTTAAATGGATAATAATAGTTTATATTTTCTTGGTGTTAGGGCCAAAGCTGGAGATGATGAGGCCTTATTAAAGATTATTGATAAGAAACGTAATCTTATTAAAAGAATGGGTTATGGAGATGAAGACAGATATCAATACATAATATTAAAACTAATTAAAGGAATTAAAAATTATAAATTTTAAAATTTTTTAGAAATTTGGGTTAAATTTTCAATTCTCACTTGTTGTATATATAGTGAAGGGCAAAGTTCAAAGTTATTTGAACACACTATTTAAAATCTAATTAGATGGGACATGCTCCCATCTGGTTAGAAATATATATACAAGGAGGATTATAATGCTTAAGATTTTAATTATAATTTTCATATCAATATTTGCAATTATTGATATTATCGCAATTGTATATCCAAGCATTAAGAAACATATTGAAGAAAAGAAAAGACAAAAAAGACATGCAGCCTTCAGAGAAAAAATGAAAAAACTTGAAATTAAGTAGTTTTACTTAATTTGATTTGTCATATCTTAAAAGTATTTAACAAAAAGTTTCCAATTAAGGAGTGATACTATGAAAGATGAAATACTTGATTTGTTTTTTGATAAAAAAATGAAACAGAAAGATATTGCAGAATTATTAAATATTGCCAAAAGTACTGTATCAAAAATAGTTAGTAAAGATAGTAGATTTATTGCTGAAAAATCACTCCGTAAGGCTAATAATAAAGTAAAACGAAATAAAGATATACAAAGACGAGTTGAGCAAAACAGAAAAAAAGTGCAGTTTAAAAACAATTCAGATGATTTGATTTTAAAACAAATGCATTCACAGGCAAGTATGGAATTATCTAAAAGAAGTCATTTATCTAATGAAAATTATAGGAAATGGAACAAAACTGCATATAACTATAACCCTTCAAAAAGAAGATTTGAATTTGATGAAAATTTAGGTCGTAGCTATGATGTACCAAAGTACATTAAAGCAAAAATATTTTAATGAAAGGATAAAGTAAGTCTATTTTATAGGCTTTCTTTTTTTGGTGGTTAATATGAACAAAAAAGAAGCTGTTGCTTATGCTCAAATTGCTTTAGAAAACATGAATCGCACAAATAATACTAATTTATCTCTTGATGATTTAGACATGAATATGAAAAGTGCTTTTAGGTTATATGATAGAAAATTAGCACTTATTACTGCTGATGCAAAAGTATATGCAGAAAGGAAATTAAAGGCTGCAAAGGCAGGTGTTAAAGATGGAGAATAGTGAAAAAATAGGTATAAATGTTCAAGAAGCAGCTAATTTACTTGGTATAAGTAAAAATTTAATGGCGGAATTAGTAAAATATCCTGACTTTCCATGCATTAAATTTAAAAGAAGAATTGTAATCAATAGAGTCAAACTTCAAGACTGGTTTGATAAAAATTCAGGTAGGTTTTTTGTTTGACATTGTATTTAATCTTTATAAAGTGTATAATAGGGACTATTAAATATTGTACTTTTTTTCTTTTGATAGTCTCTTTGGAATTGGAGGAGATACATGGCAAGAACTTTAAAAAAAGATGAAATGCAAAAGAAGAAAAGAGCTACAAGAGGGATGGGTTCAATAAGAGAAAAAAATGGTGGATATGAAGGACGAATAACTATAAAAGTAAATGGAAAATCCAAACAAATATCACTATTTAATAAAGATAAAAGAATTTTAGTTCAAGAGATGATAAAGGCAAAACAAGAATCTAATGATAATGGTTTTGTTGAAAAAGATAGAATTACATTAGAAGAATGGTTAAAAAAATGGATTAAAATTCATAAAAAGCCTTTTGTAAAACCCAGAACTTTGCAAGGGTACATTGAAAAGATAAAAGTAAATATAATTCCCTATTTAGGCAAATATCCTTTGCAGTCAATTGATAGATTGACTCTTCAAGAATTTTTTTCTGACTTAACTGTAGGAAATGAAAAGAAAGGTATTAGAAAATACTCTCCAAAAACAATAAAAGAAATTAAAAGTATTTTAAATATGGCCTTTTCAGATGCAGAGATTGATAGGTTAATTAAATTTAATCCTATCCCTACAATTAAGACTCCGAGAGACACAAGAAGTAAGAAAAAAACAACAATATCGCCAGATCAACAAAAAGAATTTATAAGAATAATGTTATCAGAAGAAAGTGGATTATGTTATATATTCATTTTAAATACAGGATTAAGACCAGGAGAAAACAACGGAATGAAATGGAAATATTACGATTATGAAAATTCTTGTATTACTGTTGAAAATAATTATGGAAAAGTTACGTATTATGATGAAGACTTTAACAAAATAGAATCAAAGTGTGAAGAAAAAGATTTAAAAACATTTTCAAGTTATAGGACTATACCATTACAAAGTTGGTTAAATGATATTATGTATTTATATATGCTAAAAACAATGAAAGAAAAAGGATATAAAAGCAAAGAACAACTTGACGAAGAATATATTTTTGTAAGCAGTATTGGAAATGCTTTTAATAGTGATTATTTATGGAGTAATCTAAATAGAATTTTGAAAAGACATAATTTTCCTCATTTAAGTGTTTATGCATTAAGACATTTATTTGCAACAAGGTGTGTAGATGTAAATATACCAATTAACCAAATACAACAATATATGGGACATGCTCTTGCAAGTACTACTTTAGATTATTATGTAGGTTTTGATGTAGAAACTAATAAACAGGAAATAAAAAAACTGGAAGCTATAAACAATATTGAAATTATGCCTAAAAAAGTACAAGGAATGGAAGCACTATTAAATTGTTAAAAATACAACGATATTTAAAGGGACATTAAAGGGACAAAACAAAAATAGATAAAATTATGAAAACAATTAAAAATTAAAATGCTTGTGGGAGTAAGGATATAGAGATTTGAAAAAGTAAACATAAGGACATGAACGAAGGGCTCATAACCCGAAGGTCGTAAGTTCGAGTCTTACCCCCGCAACCACAAATTCTATTAGAGTCGCAAGAGATTGCAGACTCTTATTTTTTTGTCTCTGACGTAATTTTGACGTAAATGGGGACAGCTTGGGGACAGGAGCTTTTATAAAGCTCATAAAATAGCATAAATCCTCATTTACAATCTTAAAAAAAGCAATTTTTGAATTTATTGAAATTAAGAGTTTTAGCTGATAAGTATATTAGTTTTTATCTACTAATAAATTTTGCAAGACTATACCAGCACTTCTATTGTGAGAAGCAAGTGGATGGACATAGAAATTAAATGTTGTACTAATTTGAGCATGTCCTAATCTTGCAGCTACAACTGCTACATCAACATTTTGTGAAATAAGTAAAGTAGCATTTGTATGTCTAATACCATGAAAATTCAAATAAGGTAGTCCTATCTTTTGAACAAATTTAACAAACCATTTACTTACCGTATCAGGATGCATAGGTTTGCCATTATCTTGTACAAATAACCTATTAGATTCTTCCCAGAATTCACCACAAAGATCTTTTTGATCATCATACCATAATTTATATTCTTCAAGTATTTCAATGACAGAATCAGGTATAGAAATGTGTCTATAAGAACTAGGTGTTTTAGGTGGTTTTGTATAAACTCCTGTACTTGCTAAATATTGACTTGATTTATTTACGGATATTTCTTTGTTTTTGAAATCAATATTTTCCCAGTCAAGTCCCATTAATTCACCTAATCTGACTCCAGTAAATACTGTAAGAATAATAGCGACCTTATACTTCATTTCATTTTCTTCAAGTTCATTTAATCCTTTTAGAAGAAGTTTACATTGTTCATCATCATAGAATCTTCGTTGAGCTTTTGGTGCTCTTGGTGGTTGAACTCTATCTGCAGGATTATAAGGTATAAGTTGCCAATATACAGCCTTGTGTAGCATTGCACTTATTAATCTATGATGTTCTAGAATAGTCTTTTTAGATAATGGCTTCAAAGTACGTTCACCATTATTTTTAGCAAGTCTTTTTATTTGTGTATCTTGTTCTAGCATATCATATAATTTCATAAGATCTGTAGGCTTAATCTTTTCTAAAGTAAAAGAACCTAAATATGGAAGAATTCTGCTTTCTAACATTCCAACATATCTGTTATAAGTAGATGGTGCTAAATCTTTTGTACCATAGTTCACTTGCCAAATATGATAGAATTCTTCAAAAGTTACTGGCTTTCCTTCAGGTACTAATCCACGATTAGCTTCTGTAACAAACTCTGCAAGTGCAATTTCAGCATCTTTACGAGTTCCATGAATAGTTTTTGTTCTTCTAGCTCTAGATCCATCAAGATTTTTACCAGTAGATACTACTAACCTATAAGTATTTTCACCTCTTTTTTCAATACTCCCAGCCATTGCCTTTTTCACCTCCTTTCAGGCATAACCATGGGTGAGAGTTTCATATTTAATTGTGATAATTATACATCTAATTGTTAATGATTACTAGTGAAATTTGCTTATTTTTCAAATGTTACAAAGATTACAATAAGATTCATAAAATAACTTATATGGTACAATAAAAAACTAGATAAAATGTAATGAAAATTTAACTAAATATTGTTGAAAAAAATTACATTTAAGTATATACTAGAATAAAAAATATGATGTGAGGATTATTATGGATAAACAAACAATAATAAGTATAGTAAGTATTATAATTGATAGTATTGCTGTAATAGTTTCAGTATGGTCATGTATTATTGCCAAAAATGCTAATAAAAAATCAGAGCAAGCTTTAAAAATTACAGAATCATTCAATAGTAAAATTATACAAAGTGGCTCTAATAGCTTATCAAATAGAGGGAAAGTAAATGGAAACATGATAGGAGAGCAACATGTCAACCAATAATTTAAATAATAAAGGACAAGTACAGGGAGACATGATTGGAACGCAAGTTAATAATTATTTTGAAAAAAAATATTCTAAAATTCCTTCTATACTTACTGAATTAATAAAGCAACTCGCTAGTATTGATGAGGAAGATGAAAATAATGATGTTGATGTAAGCCCATATAATCCTGAAGAAAAAATTGAGTTTAATCATGTAATAAAATATAAAGAAATACTAATGGAATATACAAAGTTTTATATAAATTGTGATAATATATTAAACTCTATAGATAATTATAATCCAGGTCGTAAGAATAAAATTTTGAAAAGTGTTAAAATAATATATGATAAAACAGTTGGTGAAATAATGTTGTCGCATATTAAAGCCAATAGAATTGAAATTGTTAGAAATAATTCAGATATGATTATTGAGTTAGTAGAAAGAGAATTAAGGCAGAGAATAGAAAATGATGGTATAAGTGAAAGTTTAACTCAAGAAGATGTAGATATAGGATTATTAATTTTTATTTGCTATGCTTTTAATAAATGTAAAGTTTTAGAAAAACCAGATAAGGAGACATAGATGTTATTAATAAATGGTGATAGAAATCCAAAATATTCATTAATTTATATTGGTTATGAAATTTTAAACTATATAAAAGTGAAAAAAATAGGGGTAACTATTGATGATATATATAAATTAATAAAAGATAAAATTGATTCTGATATAAATATTACATATGTATATTACACACTAGATTGGTTATTCCTAATGTCTACAATTAGAATAGAAGGGGAGAGAGTTTTTATATGTTATTAAAAAAAATGATATTATCAAAAACTTTTCCAGAATATGAAATTATACGAGAAATAAAGTTTAATTTAAACGGATTAAACTTAATAATAGATAATACTACAGATAATTCTGAAGATAGTGGCAATAATGTTGGAAAAACAACTTTCATTAAAATTATTGATTTATGTCTTGGTGCTAAGTCTATAAAAACTATATATCATGATAATGATACCAAAAGTGATAATGATAAAATAAAAAAATTTTTGAAAGATAATAGAGTAGAAGCAGAGTTAGAGATTCAGGATGAGATTACTAAAGAAGTATATAAAATAAAAAGACAATTATATTCAAAGGGAAATAGATTTATTGATAATGATTTATACACACGTGAGGAATTTGCTGAGAAATTAAAAAAAATTATTTTTAATTCGAATGAGAAATATCCTACTTTAAGGGAGTTAATGCCTAAGTTTATAAGAATTGATAATTATACTAATGATAATATTATAAAGTATTTAGGAAATTATAGTAAAAATCATCAATATGATGCTATTTATCAATATTTATTTAAAATTCTAGATGAAAAATTAATAAATGAAAAGAATGAATTAAGCAATAATAGAGTTGAATTTGCTAATAGAATAAAATTATTGGAAAATGACAATAATATTTCTTCAATAGATATTTTGAAACAAAAACAAAAAGTAATTGTTAATGAATTAGAAAAATTAGAGGAAGAAAGATTAAAATTAAATTATATTGAAACTTATAAAACAGAATTGGATAATAAAAGAAACTTAAATACACAAATAAATAATTATGAACAACAATTACAACTTTTAGAATTGGATGTAGATTTATTAGATAATAGCATAAAAGAATTATCTGAAGATAAAACTAATATTGATATAGAAGAATTAAAAGAACTTTATCAAGAAACAAAAATGTTTTCAGAGGATATTCATAAAAAATTTGAAGATGTTGTAAAATTTCATAATAGTATGATAGAAAATAGAATTAGTTTTTTTGTTAAGCAAAAGAAAGAAAAAGAAAATAAAATTTTAGATTTAAAAGTAATTCGAGATAATTTAATTGAAGAAAAGAAGAAAATAACAGTTGAACTTTTGGATGAAGGGTTATTGACAGATTTGAATGTCTTAAATTCTAAAATTGAAAAACTTTCAACAGAAAAAGGAGAACTAGACAATTCTATAAAATTATTAGAAGAAAATATTAATAAAAAAGAAGAAATAGATAAAAAAATAAATGAACTACAGATTTCATTAAAATCAAATAAAATAAATGATAATATAGAGTTATTTAATAGATTTTTTACAGAATATACTGATAAAATATATGGAGAAAAATATCTTTTTGCTTATAATAGTAATTGGAATGTTCAAGGTCAATTTCCAGTTCAGATATCTAATTTTAATGGAATAGTTGGAACTGGAATGAAAAAAGGAATGATTGTTGCTTTTGATTTTGCTTATTTGAGATATTCAAATGAATTAGGATTTAGTTGTCCAAAATTTATTATACACGATAAACTTGAAACAACACATATTAACCAATTGAAAACAATATTTGAAATGAGTGCTTCGATAAATGGACAATATATTGTACCGATTTTAAGAGAAAGAATTAAAGATATAGACAGTACTTTAATAGAAAAAGCAAAAATATTAGAATTAAGTAAAATAGAAAAATTATTTAAAATTTAAATAAGAGCCATAATAGCTCTTATTTATTTTTTGCTCTATTTTTATAAACATTAGCTTTGTTCTTACATTGAGGAGTATGATATTCTGCTTTAGGATTAACTGCAAGAAAAGCCTTATTACAGAATTTACATATCTTTAATAGATTAATATCTTGTGCTACTGTTTTAGCAAAGTAATAATCAATATATTGTTTTAAGCAAGTAATTTGAAACTCCACGGATAAAGTTTCTTTTCTAGACAAACTTATTTTAACATTGTTAAGTTCAAATTGCTTTAATAATTCATCTATATTGTGATTATCTTCATTAGAAATATTATTTAATAAACTATATAAGTATTTAGCATATTGAATAAACATATCTAGAGGTTCACAATATAAATTAGATCCTGCTAATAATTTATTTATATCAGATAATATATATTTCTCCATTGCAGGAGTTTCTGCTAATTTAATTGCGTCATTTATTAATTCTTTTATCTGACTATCATCACAAATAGGAAAGAACAATTTAAAATATTTCTTTCTATCTACTACTGTTGTTAAATCAGAATTTCCAATATAGTTATAATCTTTTAAAACTATTTTATCATTTAAGAAAAAGTATTTATTTAAAGGTAAATCATTTATTAATCCTAATGTAGAATATTTATTTACAAAGTCTAAAATGCTATTTTCTATATCGTTCTCATTATAAAAAGCTAATTTACCAATATTTAATAGATCTATTAAAATAGATTCTTCAAAGTCTTTTTCTATATCAATTAATTGGGCACCACTAGAGTGCTGTTTATTTATACTATCTGGAACTATATATTTAGTTTTGCCTATTTCTTTAATTTCATATTTAGCAAATTTAAAAATATTTTTTCCTTCAAATGCACTAAAATTAAGGCTCATACGAATACCTCCTAAAAATTTATAAAAAAATCACAGTAAGCCCTTGACAAACATAATAGATTACTGATATACTTTAACCAGAGTAAGCGATTATCACATAAAATCAATTACAGAAGTGAAAACCAGTCAGGACCTGACTTTTAAGTAAAATTACAGCATAAAACAAGTAATTGATTACTTACAATAATAGCTTACCACACAAAAGATAAGTTGTCAACAAAGAAGATAAACTTTCAAAAGAAAGGAGGAATGTATATGGAATTTCAGGAAGTCAAAAGAATAACTCTAACAATGAGAGAAGCAGCAGACTATTTAGGAATATCATATTGGTTAATTAATCAATTGGTTAAGAAAAAACAAATACCATATTCAAAAGTAGGAGGCAAGTTCTTGTTTAGAGTAAAAGCACTGGATGAATATCTATGTGAAAAAGAACGAGCTTCAGTAAGATAGCAAAGGAGGAAGAAAAATGGTTGAAGTTCATTGGTTTAAGATACAGGCAGATATATTTGACAATGAAAAAATTAAAAAACTACTTAATAGTAGAGATGGGGACACCTATTGTAGAGTATGGTTTCAACTATTAGCATTAGCTGCAAAGTGTAATGCACATGGAGCAGTTCTACTTGGTGAGAATATTCCAATAACAATAGATGATCTTTCAAGAATTATGAACAAGACAGTAAACAAACTTACAATGATTATGCAACAACTAGTGAATCTTCACATGATATTCGTAGAAGATGGAACAATCTATATTAAAAATTGGGATGTTTACCAAAATCTTGATAAGCTCGAAAAAATCAAGGAAGACAACAGGAAAAGACAGCAAAGATTTAGAGATAAACAAATGATAAATAACGTTACTGTAACGTTAGATAACGCAGAAGATAAGAATAGAGAAGAAAAGATTAGAATAGAAAATGATAGTGGATTTAAAGACTAAAAAAGCAATTTTTAATTATGAAAGGAGAAATTTATATGATAAGTACAAGAACAATTAAAAGAGAAAAATGCAAATTCTGTGGAAAGGAATTAGAACAAAAGACAATGAGTTTTATAGTAGGAGATAGAGAGTTCGTTCTATCAGGAGAACCTGTAAGATGTGACTGTATGAAAGCAAAGATATATTGGAAAAAGGTTGATGATAGAAGAGCTGCAATAGAATATAAAAGGGAGTATAACAGAAAAATGATACTAAGAAAGAGATATTACTTAAATAGCAAAATGAACAAAAGATTAATGGAATATAATTTTGATAATTATATGACTAATAATGACAATAGAATGGCTTATGAAAAATCAAAAAGGTATGCAGAGAATTTTGTAAAAGGTGATAATAAAGGAAGTTTATTTATAACTGGAGGAGTTGGAACAGGTAAAACACATTTAGCAGCAAGTATAGCAAATTACTTAATAGAAAATGAAATACAAGTTATATTTGGAACACTAATAACTTTACTAAATGATATAAAGGATACTTACAAAATTGATGGCAATTGTGAGAGTGATGTTATTGAAAAATATTCAAAAATACCAATGTTAATAATTGATGATTTAGGTAAAGAAAGACCTAGTGAATGGACTTTAGAAAAATTATTTACAATAGTAAATAACAGATATGAGAACAATTTACCAATAATAATTACAACAAATTATAACAAGGAAAAGTTAAGAAAAAGACTTTTATGTAATAACAATGAAGAAATAGTAGACTCAATAATATCAAGACTTTATGAAATGTGTAGAGGAATAATCATCTTTGGAAAAGACAAAAGAAAAGAGTTAGTATAAGTCGGCAAACTAAAATACTAACCCAAATGTTTATAAATATATTTTAATATAAAATTTTAGAAAAGTAAATAAAAAGGAGGAAAGTTATGGATATAACTTATAAAAAAGTAGGAGATTATTATTATCCTGAATTGGAATTACCAAAAAAATATAAGGATTTTAGATTAGATAAATATGGAAGGTTAAGACTTAATTATTTAAAGGAAAATAAGCATATACAATATGAAATTATGAAGTGTGAAGATACTTTAATAGATCATTTAAAAGAAGTACAAGAGTTAGCTAATAAAAGATACAATCAGCTTATGGAAGAGTTTAAAAAGAGAGAAAATATTACTGAAGAATTAAAACAAAAAGACCAAATGAAGTGGGTAGGGCTAATGAATAATATAAGCAATTGTGTAGATGAAATTGTACTAAAAGAATGCATTTATGATGATTAAACTTAAGGAATAATGCCTGAATTTTTGAAAAGGATTTGGGCATTTCCTTCCATATTTTAGTTATAAGTTATGTATCAGCAAGCAATGAATTTCTGTAGCTCGAAATTCAAAATGGGGAAATTCCCCAAGCCCCTTTTTATTTTTAGAAAGGAGAAAATTATGGCTACAACAAAAATATGGAAAGTAGAAAATAGATTAGATCATGTGATGGATTATACAACTAATGAGGAAAAAACAAAAAATGATTATTTAGAAAATGGAGTAGATGATTACGATAGCATAAGACAAGTAATGATGTATGCAACTAATGCAGATAAAACAGAAAAACAATTTTATACAACAGGTATAAATTGTGATGTTGATTCAGCAGTAGAAGAAATGAGAAATGCAAAAGACTTCTGGCACAAAACAGATGGCATATTAGCATTTCATGCAGAGCAATCTTTTAAAGAAAATGAAGTAACACCAGAAATTGCTCATGAAATTGGAGTAAGACTTGCAGAAGAAATGTGGGGAGATAGATTTCAAGTAGTAGTATCTACTCACTTAAATACTAAACATCTTCATAATCATTTTGTAATTAATTCAGTTTCATTTAAGGATGGATATAAGTATTATAGTAATTTCGAAAATACAGCATTGTTAAGAAAGGCATCAGATGAACTTTGTGAAGAATATGGCTTAAGTGTTTTAGAAGAAAAGAAATGTAAATCTGGAATTAACTTTGAGAATTTCTATAAAAAGCATATACAAGAAAGTGATTATCATAAAGAGGTTAAAGAAGATTTGGATTATGCAATAAAAAATTCTTATACAACAAAAGATTTTCACAGAATATTAGAATCAATGGGATATAACTATTATTATAGAGCAGGAAAATTATCTGTAAGTAGAGAACCATATAAAAGAAATATAAGAGTTGAAAGAGCATTTGGAGAAGAATATTCTGTTGATAATATTAAAAATAGAATTCTTAAAAATGATTACGTTTGAATACCAGATATAGTTCCTTATAGAGTTATAAAAGCAAAGTTTTATTCAGCTAAAAGTAGTATAAAGAAAAAATATAAGCCTAAAGGAATAATCGCATTATATTACTATTATAAGTTTTTATTAGGCTTTCATAGAAAGAATAATATAGAATACAAGCTAACACCAGAAATGCAAAAAGATGTAAAGAAAATGGAATTCTATTCAGAGCAGATTAGATTTATGTGTAAATATAAGTTAGAAACAACAGATGCAGTAGATGAATTGAAAACTAAGAAACTTAGAGAAAAACAAATAATTCTTAATAAAAGAAATAGGCTATATTATCACAGAAATAAATGCAATAATGAGGAAGATAAAGATGCTATTACTAAAGATATTATTCTTGTTACAGATATGCTGAAGAAAGTAAAGAAGGAAATAAAACTTTGTGATGTAATTTATGATAATGTTCCAGAAATGAAACAGCAGATTAAAGAAGTGGAAGAGAAGGAACAGGAAAAAGAGCAAAGACAAAATAAAAAGATAAGAAGATATGAATTATAGTATGTAACAAAAATGTAAAATTACTGTAATGGTATTGAAAAAAAGAGTTTTTTAATGTATAATGAGTTCGTCCTATAAAAGAAGTTATAGGAGATTTATATTACAGCAATGTCAAGTACTAATTTAATATTTATATTGACAGTTATGTCAACTTTGATATTACATAGTATTTGTATTGCATAGATTATGAATAAGTCAAGTAATGATGATGATTTGTTCATATATCTAACCTCCACTATATTATACCATATTATTTCTTGGTTGTGGGGAATAGCAGATAGCATAGCAATATGTTAGGAATAATTCAGATCTACCAATCTTATAAGGATTTCTGCGTTCCGATTGGTAGGTCTTGAAGAAGGAGAAATAATGAAAAAAAGAAAAGTATACAAGGTAAAAGGATATACTCATTTTGATACAAGGAAAGTTGAATATTGGAAATATGTAAATAAAATAAGAGATCCAAAATGGGTGGAAAGACATGCTTTCTACCCATTTATACATTATCAGCAAGAAAAGAAAAAATTTGATGGAAAAGAGCTTATAATAAAGTCTCCTAGAGATATTCGATATTCAGCTCATATAGATAGATATATTTATGAGTACTACAATAATATACTGTCAAAAAAATATAACAATTACGCAAAACAAATGGGATTTAATCAGGCATCTATAGCATATAGAACTAATCTTAATAAGAGTAATATTCATTTTTCAAGAGATGTTTTTAAATATTTAAATAGACAGGAAAATGCATTTATAATAGTATCAGATTTTAGTAGCTTTTTTGATAAACTAGATCATAAATATTTAAAAGAAAGATTAAAGGAATTACTAAATGTGGAAACACTATCAAAAGATTTTTATAGAGTGTTTAAAAGTGTGACTAATTATTCTTATATTGAGTATGATGATATATTAAAAGAGTTGGGATTGACGCATAAGGCATTAACTAAGTTACGTAAAGAAAGATTATTTGATATTCAAGAATTTAGAAAATTCAAAAAAGAAAAAATTTATACTAATAAAGAAGATTTTGGAATGGTTCAAGGTTCAGCAATTAGTGCAGTAATGTCGAATATTTACATGATAAAGTTTGATAAACTAGTAAATGATTTAATTACTTCTAATAATGGAATATATAGAAGATATTCAGACGATATTATTATAATTATTCCAAGTCTAGCTAATGGCATGGAAATATTTAGTAAAGTAATGCAAATTAAAGATAATGTTCCAAGATTAGAATTAAGTCCAGACAAAACGAAGTGCTTTATTAAAAAAGGGAATATTATTAGTAGTGTTGACTTGAAAACAAAGAAAGTTATTAAAGATGAAACAATTATTGATTATCTTGGTTTTTCCTATGATGGCAAATGTGTGAAAATTAGAGAAAAGACTGTATCTAAGTATTATAGGAAAATGTATTCAAGAATAAAAACAATAAATAAATGGACTGTAAAAACTGGAAACAACATAGGTAGAAAAAAATTATATAAACAATATTCATATTTAGGAAAGAAAACTAAAGATGTAAAAAAAGGCAATTTTCTAACATATGTAGATAGATCACAAAAAGAATATGGTGATTTAGGAAAGATGGATGAACAAGTAAAAAAGAGTTGGAAAAAAATGAGTAAAAGATTAGTAAAAGTAAAAAAGTAAACTGAAAAAATAGAAGTAGAAATACTTCTATTTTTTTTTATGCAAATTCATAAAAAAGGGTTGAAAAAAATTTTTTATGAATTTGCATAAAAAAGGGTTGAAAAAATTTTTTATAATGATAATATGTAATATGTAATATTACATATTACAAAACGAAAGAAAGGAGATTGGAATGAGTGAGTTTAGTGACTTTTTAAATAAAAAATACAAAGAAAAGTGTAAAGACAAAAAAATAAGTATCCGAAGTTTAGCAAATAAAATTGGTATGTCTCATAATTATCTGGGACAAATACTTCACGGAAAAGTTATTGCTCCAGAAGGAAATATACAACAAAAACTCGCTAATGAGCTCATACCAATGAACGAAAGAAAATATTTTTACGATTTAGCAGCTAAAAATCGAAATGATATACCTATTGATATTTTAGAAAAGATGTCAAAACAAGATAAAAAATGGGATGAAATAAGAAAGATATTAAAAGGAGAGTAGAAGAAATGGAAGAATCAATGAATATATCAAAAGAAGTGGCTATGGTATGGAGTATAGCAAATAAATTAAGAGGACCATATAAGAGCGATAAATATAAAGATGTAATAATTCCAATGGTAATTATAAGAAGATTTGAATGCGCTCTATCTAAAACTAAAAAAGCAGTATTAGAAGAATATGAAAAAGACAAAACAACACCTGCAAAAATACTATGTCAAAAATCAGGATACTCTTTTTACAACACAAGTAAGTTTGATTTAAAGGAATTGTTAAATGATTCAGAGCATATAGCTGCAAATTTTAAATCATATATAAATGGCTTTTCTGCAAATATTAAGGAGATTATTGATAATTTATCTTTTAGTGCAGAAATAGATAAAATGGATAAAAATAATAGACTATTAGGTGTAATTAAAGATTTTTCAAATTTAGATTTAAATCCCGAAACAATAAGCAACCATAAAATGGGATATATTTTTGAAGATATAATTAGGAGATTTTCTGAAAATGCTGAGGCTGGTGATCACTTTACACCAAGAGAAGTTATTAAACTTATGGTAGATGTATTATTATCTGAAGGCAGTGATGATTTAATGGCAGCAGGAAAAACTGTAACAATTCTTGATGCAGCATGTGGAACAGGGGGAATGCTTAGTACAGCAAGAGATGCAATCTTAAAAATGAATCCTGATGCAGATATTCAATTATTTGGACAAGAGGTTAATCCAGAATCATATGCTATTTGTCTAGCTGATATGATGATAAAGGGACAAAATGCTAATAATATTAAATTCCAAGATACAATGATAAAAGATTCTTTTGAGGCAACAGTAAATAAACCTGAACAGAAAATGAGATATGTAATTATGAATCCTCCATTTGGACAACCATGGGGAGGAAAAGATGCTGCAGAAGGTGTTGAAGAAGCAGTGGGTGAAGAATATAAAAAGGGATTTAAAGGAAGATTTGGTGCAGGATTACCAGGAACAGGGGATATGCAACTTTTATTCATGCAACATGCAATTTCAAAATTAGATGATAATGGTAAAGCTGCAATTATAACAAATGGTTCTCCACTATTTTCTGGTGGAACTTCATCAGGAGAAAGTCAAATAAGAAGATACATGATAGAACAAGATTTAATAGAAGCAATTATAGCTCTTCCTACAGATTTATTTTATAACACTAATATTGGAATTTATGTATTTATACTATCAAAAGAAGGTACAAAAAGAAAAGATAGAAGAGGTAAGATACAACTAATAAATGCAACATCTGAAGATTTTTGGACACAACTTAGAAAATCACTTGGTAAAAAGAGAAAAGAATTAAGTCCTAAACAGATAGAAAAAATTGTTAAGATTTATGCTAACTTTAAAGATAATAAGTATTGTAAGATATTTGATAAGGAGGAATTTTTATATAGAGAATATGCAGTATATCAACCATTACAAAGGAATTATGCTATCACAGCTGAAAGAATTGAAAATATGTTAAATTCTGGTTGTTTGTCTAATTTATATGATCCTGAAAAAGTGGAGGAATTACAATTATTAGATCCTATCCCTGCAAAGGATAAAAAACAATTAGATAAATATTTAGAAGGTAAACCAATATATGATGAAATTGTTAATTTACTAAAAAATAATGTATCAGAAAATATTTATAAGAAGGAAAGTGAATTTTTACCTTTTATTAAAAATATATTAAAAAATGTTGATAAAAAGATATTAGATAAAATTATTGATGGATTATCAGAAATGGATAAAACAGCAGAAATACATAAAGACAAAAAAGGTGAGATTATATTAGACAAGACTACGAAGGATACAGAAATAGTTAAATATAATAAAGATATAAAAGAGTATATGGAGGAAGAAGTGTTGCCACATGTACCAGATGCTATATATCAGTTTGAAGAAGATTTAAATGCAAAGAAACCAGTAATAAAAACAGGTGCTGAAATTCCATTTACAAGATATTTTTATGAATATAAAGAACCAAACAAAGCTGAAAATTTGTTAAAAGAATTCATGATTATTGAAAACGGATTAAACGACCAAATAAAAGAATTGCTTGGGGAGGTATAAATATGTCAAATATGAGAAATAGCGGTGTTGAATGGATTGGAGATATTCCTGTAGAATGGGATGTAAAAAAAGGAAAATATGATTTTGATTTTATTAATGGATTTGCTTTTGATTCACAAGATATGAATGTAGAAGGAAATTTCCCAGTTATTAGAATAGGTGATATACAAGAAGGAATAGTTTCATTTGATAATTGTTTATATGTTCAAGATAATAAAGGATTAGAACGATATAAAATCAATAAAGGAGATTTACTATTAGCAATGAGTGGGGCAACTGTTGGAAAAGTTGGTATAATGAATACGGATATTTTGGCATATATTAATCAGCGTGTGGGCATTATTAGAAGTGATGTTATAAAATATATTTATTATGTTTTATCAACCAAAAGCTTTTTAGAATATATTGATTTAGAATCTGTTGGATCGGCTCAACCAAATATTTCAGCTGATGGCATAAAAAAATTCTTAATACCTAATCCAAAAGCAAGAGAACAAAAAATTATAGCTGATTTTTTAGACGAAAAAGTTGGGAAAATAGATATTATTGTAGAATGGTTAAATAAACAAATAGAAATAATAAATAATTATAAGAATTCTTTAATTACTGAAGTGATAATTAATGGATTAGATCAAAATACAGAAATGATAGATAGTAAAATTGACTGGATTGGTAAAATATCTAAAAACGCAAAATTAATAAAATTAAAATATTTTTCATATATGAAAGGTAGAATCGGATGGCAAGGATTGAATTCAGAAGATTTTATAGATGAAGGTCCATATTGCGTTACTGGAACAGATTTTGTTAATGGAAAAATAAATTGGGAAACATGTTATCATGTTAGTGATGAGAGATATAATATGGATAGTAATATTCAGTTAAAGATAGGAGATCTACTGGTTACTAAAGATGGGACAATAGGAAAATTAGCAGTTGTTGATGAATTGCCTAATAAAGCATGTTTAAATAGTCATTTACTAATAATCCGACCTTTAATGAATAAATTTATTAATAAATATTTATATTATGTTCTGAAGAGTAAGATTTTTTACAAATATTACAATCTAGTTTCTAGTGGATCAACTATGGATTCATTATCACAAGAAAAAACAGGAAATTTTATCTTTCCTATTTATGAAATAGAAAAGCAAAAACAAATAGCAGATTATTTAGATAAAAAATGTGAACAAATAGATTGCATAGTAAAAAACAAACAAGAACAAATTGAAAAAATTGAACAATATAAGAAATCGTTAATATATGAATATGTAACAGGAAAAAAAAGAGTGAAAGGAGCTGAAGAACTATATGGATAATTTTTTTAAGGAAAGATCGGACTATCAGAGATATATTATAGATTATTTAGTTAAAAAGAATAAATTCATGGAAAGAGATAGCAAAAAATATTATAATCCAATTTATGCAATGGATACAGAATTACTATTACAGTTCTTGGAAGATACTCAACCTGACAAAATAAAGAACATAAGAGAAATATATGGTGATGATGCAGATAATCTGATAATAAAAAGAATTAATAATGAGATTACTAAAAAGAATAGTAGTCTAATAGGCAGATTAAAGAATGGAATATATTTTGATAACAATATTAGTTTAGATTTAATGTATGATAAACCAGCTACTACATTTAATGAAGAGTTAAATGAATTATATAAGAAAAATATATTCTCAGTTATGGAAGAGGTATATCATAAAGAAAATGAAAGAATAGATTTAGTAATTTTCTTAAATGGTATAGCAGTTATTACAATTGAATTAAAGAGTAATCAATCAGGTCAAAACTTTGAAAATGCAATTGAACAATATAAGAATGAAAGAGATTGTAACACTAGATTATTATCATTTAAAAGCGGTGCATTAGTTAACTTCGCAATGGATACAAAAGAAGTGTATATGTGTACGAAATTAAATGGAAAATCGTCATATTTCTTACCATTTAATAAAGGTAAAGAAGATGGAGGAAAAGGAAATCCTCATGTAGAAAATAAATTGAATGTATGCTATATGTGGGAAGATATATTAACAAAAGATACTATCTTATACTTAATTAAAAATTTCATATTCGTTGAAGTTGAAAAGAAAGAAGATCCAGTTACAGGAATATTAAAGTCAAAAGAAAGTGTTATATTTCCGCGATATCACCAATTAGATGCTATCAGAAAAATAGTTGATGATATAAGAATAAATAAAACTGCAAAAAATTATTTAATAGAACATAGTGCGGGAAGTGGAAAAACGAAAACTATAGCATGGCTTGCACATAGATTACAATCTCTTCATGATTTAAAAGAAAAGAATATATTTGATTCTGTTTTAATAATTACAGATAGGATTGTAGTGGATCAACAATTACAAAATGCTATTACTGCTATAGATCATAAGCAGGGATTAATTAAGGTAATGGATGAAAAGTGCACATCAGCAGATTTAGCAGAAGCATTAAAAAGTAATACAAAAATCATTGTTTCTACAATACAAAAATTTAGATATATTTTAGATGAAACTAAAAATATACTAGATAAGAGTTTCGCTATAATAATAGATGAAGCACATTCATCGACATCTGGTAAAAATATGGCTGCTGTAACAGAAGTGCTATCTGACGAGGATGAAGAAAACGATTCTGTGGAAGACTTGATATTAGATGAAATAGCAAAACAAGGCAAGCAAAAAAATATTACAATGATTGCATTTACTGCTACACCAAAGAAACAAACATTACAATTATTTGGTAATATGAATGCAGATGGAAAGCCAGCACCATTTCATATTTATGGAATGAAACAAGCTATTCAAGAAGAATTTATACTAGATGTACTAACTAATTATACAACATATAAAACATATTATGAATTAACAAAAAAGATGGAAGAAAATCCAGATGTGTTTGCAAGTGTTGTAAAGAAAAAAATAAATAGATTTGTTGATATACATCCAACTAATATTGGTCAAAAAGTTGAAATTATAATAGAACACTTTAGAAATTGCATTATGAGAGAACTTGGTGGAAAAGCAAAAGCTATGGTTATAACATCATCTAGAGAAGCAGCTGTTAGATATAGAAATGAATTTGAAAGATATATAAATGTTCATCATTATGGAGATATAAAAGCATTGGTTGCTTTTTCTGGAAAAGTAACAGTAGATGGAAAAGAGTATAGTGAAGTAGGAATGAACAAAATACCAGAAAATGCATTAAGAGAAGAATTCGACAAAGATGATTACCAAGTTTTATTGGTTGCAAATAAATATCAAACAGGATTTGATCAACCTAAGTTAGTTGCAATGTATGTGGATAAGAAATTAAGTGGTATAGCAGCCGTTCAAACTTTATCGAGATTAAACAGAATATGTCCACCGTTTAATAAACAGACATTTATATTGGATTTCAAGAATAGTTATGAAGACATTAAGAGAGCGTTTGAGCCTTATTATGACGGAACTATATTAGCAGAAAGTGTAAATCCAGAAATGGTATATGATTTAATAGGAAAAGTTGACACATATAATTTTATGGATTATGCAGATGTATTAGCATTTAATGATTATGCATACAAAGAGAAAAAAAGAATTACTGACAAAGTAAAGATGGAAAGCTTAATAGATAAAGCTCTAAGTAAGATAAAATCTAGAGAACTAAAAGAACAAGTAGAAATAAAAAAGAATATTGGTAGTTTTAATAAATTTTATAGATTTTTAATACAAGCTACAGCGTTTGAAGATGTTGATTTGCATAAAAAATATAATTATTTAACTGTACTATATAAAGAACTTGATGTAAAAGGAATTAAGGTCGATTTTAATGTGGTAAAAGCTGTTGATATATCAGGATTAGAACAGAAAAAAACAGGTGAGTATATTATTCCAAAGGGAACACAGACTGTTGATGCAAAACCAGAAATTAAATACATAAACCCAAGACCTGTAACTGTAGAAATGGAACAAATGAAAAAGTTAGCAGAAATAATAGAAGAAATTAATCTTGAAAAAGGAATTAATATTGATCCTAAATTAGCACATTCATCATTAGTACAAATTAAAGATATATTAATGCATAATCAAGAGTTAAAAAACAGTGCAATGGTTAACGAATATAAAGATTTTAATTTCGCATATTATAGAAGTGTTGATAAGGCACTTGAAGAAGGCTATGATCATAATAGAGAATTATACAAATTATTATTGGATGATAGTGATGCAAAGCAAAGAATACTAGGAATTTATATGGAAGAAATATATAAATCTTTGAATAAAGTTACAGAAGATATTTTAAAAGTAGCAGAAGATAGTGAACCATATAATTTAGACAACGAAGTATTTGCAAGAAATGTAGGCAGATTTAAAACAATAAGTGGAAGAAATATCTATTATTATGGAGAAGAGTATGGAGATGACATTAAAGTAATTAATAATGAATATGAAAAAATAAAAACATTAAATGATTTATTTGAAGTATTGCTTAAAGCCTGGGAGAAAAATACAGCATATCCAAGTTCACAAGAGGATTATGAGAAGGATAATGATCCAACATATGGGCAATGTGCAATTACTGCAACATTAGTTTATGACTTGTTTGGTGGAACAATCCACAAAATAAGAGTCAATGGTGGAGGAACACATTATTTTAATAAAATAAATGGACATTATATTGACTTGACTAGAGATCAATTTGATTTATATAATATTGATATTAAATATGAACCAAATGAAGAAGTAGATAGAATGTACTGTAACAAGAACGAAGATACACTAAAGAGATATACAAAGTTAGTTGAAAATTTGAAAAAAATAGTATAGGAAAGTGTTAGTGTATGAAAGATTGGAATGTATTAAAAAATAGAAAAATAATCGATTTGATAATTGGCGATTCAATAATAAAAGATGATTTTGTTTTTCAATATAAAATGCCATATATGAGTGGAAATAATATTTTAGAATTTTCAAAAAAGCTTGGGAAAGAAGATTTTTCAGGTGAAAAACTATCACGATGGATTTATATGTCAGAACTATTAGAATATACAATAGAAAAAAACATTATGAATTTATTTTTTAAGGAATTATTTAACTTAAGAAGATTTAGAAACATAAATCTACCAAATGATAGTTTTTATAATGCTAATATGGTATATTGGGAAATTTTGCATGGATTTTTTAATAAAGTAAATGAAGAATTGTTTTATGATGAGTGTCGTATAGAATATGATACAAAAACATGGGATATTTCATTAATAGATGAAGAAAATGAAATAATATTAAGTACAGAAAAAATTACAAATATAGATAAAAACTATATTAGAGATTTAAATGATCAAATTAATAAAGTAATAAAAAATCAAGATTATGAAAGTGCGATAACTAAATCTAGAACATTAATTGAAGAAGTAATTATATATGGCATTGAAAAGAAAAAAGAAAAGCCATCTGAAAAGGGAAATATAAATAATTTATACAGTCAGTTTAAAGATTTATATAACATGCATAATGACTCAAATATGGATAAAAGAATAAATATGCTTTTATCAGGGTTTGAAAAAATTATAACATCTATATCTCAAATGAGAGACAAAAACAGTGATGCACATGGTGTTGGAGATAGAAGAATAAATCTTGAAGAACATCATGTTGTGTTATATGCAAATTCAGCAGTAACATTAGCTAATTTCTTTTTAGCTGTAATAGAAAAAAATAAAGGAGAATAAATTGAAAGAAAAAATAGATGAGCAATTTGTTGTAAATAAAGTTATTGATTTTATGATAAATAAAGAAAATGGTAATTGGCATGAAGAAAAAGTAGAAAAAAGTGAACTACATAAGCATGGTGTTGATATAAAATTAGTAGGTGGAAAAAGAAATAGTGAATATTTTTATATTGAATGTAAGGGAAAGTCTTATGCTAAATCAGCAAAATCAATAAATAGAGAAGGATGGCTTAATGCATTAGGGCAAATAGTAACAAGGATGGATGTAAAAAGATATTCTATATCGAAAGAAGATGGCAGAATATCAGGTATAAACCATGCATATAAATATGGTTTGGGTTTATATTGGGAATCAGCTCAAGTTGCTTTAAGGCGAATACCGAAAGAAGTTGCAGAAGTATTATGTTTGCATATTTTTTCAGTGAATGATGAAGGTAAAGTAAAGTATTTTACACCAAGTATGTTTGGAAAAGAATATACTAAAGAAGTTTTTTAAGGTGCAATTTTAAAATCCTAAAGTGCAATTTTTGCACTTTAGGATTTTATCATTATTCAAAGCAACCCATTACTAACTGAGAACCATCTACAAAACCATTCCTATAATATTTCTCATTCCAGTAGCAAAGATAATCCATAAAGTTTTTATCAAGTTGATCTAGTTGTTTCTGAACATATTTCTTATTTTGCTTTGGCACATTATTCAAAATCTTTTCAGCTAATTCATCAAAATATATACAATATTTTTTATCTTGAGGAGTCATATTGCAAAATGCAGTTTCTTCTCTAAATTCTAACCATTCCTTAATAATATCATCATTAACTTCTCTAAAATTATTCATAAAAAACCTCCAAATTATATAAAATTCAAAATGTCCCCAATTTGCAAATGTATATTTGAACATCTTGTGCGACAAGACTTTCAAAAACTTGGGGACAGAAAGGGGACAAAATCCCTCAAAAATGTCCAAAAATCGCACAAGAGTTCAGTAAAAGAAAAGTGCTATAAACACTTATATTTCAATAAAAACTAAACATTTCAGTAAACTTCAAAAATGGCTAATTGAATTCTCATAACCCGAAGGTCGTGAGTTTAAGGCTTACGATGCAACCAATTAAGCTCATAGTGCTAGATGTTTTATTTTTTTGAGAGAAGGTGCTATAATATCCACAGAAAGAACAACAAATATGCAGAAAAATTTAAAATGTCAAAAGAAATTAGAATTTTTAGCACAAATAAAAAATAATAAGCAACTAAATTTTTTCTAGTAGATAATGAAAAAAGGTATAGGAGAAAAAATATGCAAATAAAATATATTGAAAAAACTCCAATAGCTACTGAATTTAATATGCTAACAGAATCAGTAGGTTGGGGAACGAGAGAAAATAATATTATAGAAGAAGCTTTAAGAAATACGTTATACTCACTTTGTGTTTACGATGGCAATAACCTAATTGGGTATGGAAGAATTATTGGAGATAAAACAATATTTTTATACATACAAGACATAATGGTAATTCCAGAATATCAAGGTAAAAAAATAGGAACAGGTATAATGAACAAATTATTAGAACAAATTGATGAATACAAAAAAGTAAATCCGGATATAAGAACATATTTAGGCGCATCAAAGGGTAAAGAAAGTTTTTATGAGAAATTTGGATTTATATCAAGACCTAATGAAGAGCTAGGCGCAGGAATGATTTTGTACAATGATTAAAAATATAAATGAAATACAAAAAATCTTATTTTGTTTGAAGTTGATATAAAAGAGGATAAAAATGAATGAATTAAAAAATATATTAAATAGTGGAATTAAATTCTATAAAGAGTTAAAAGAAGATAAAAATGGTAGATATAGATCATGGGAATATTGTTATAAAATTTTCAATGAAGCTCACAAAGCGAATAATGTTGATGATAAATTTATAGATTATCTTTGCTTAAATTTAGCTTTTTATTTAGCGAGTTGGGGAATGTATAGAGGATCATCATTTCTATTACAAAGAGATTATAAAGTGCATAAACCTATTGTTGAGGAATTATTAAAAGAAAAATATAATTGTTTATGGGAAATTAAGACTAGTGACTATATCAAAAAAGAAACTCAAAAAACTTTAATACAATTAGTTGAAAAAATGAAAAAAATGTATAGCGAAATTAGATTAAGTGTTAAAAAAGAAGTACCGAAAAATAAAATATCAGATACACTTATTACAAAAGTATTAATGGGAACTATGGGGTGTATTCCAGCTTATGATAGGTATTTCATAGAAGGAATAAAGAAATATAAAGTGGCTTCAGGTAATTTTAATATAAAATCTATTTTACAATTGGTACATTATTATAATGATAATTATGATATATTTGAAGAAACAAGAAGTCAGATGAATATTTCTGGAATGGAATATCCACAAATGAAAGTCATAGACATGTGTTTTTGGCAAGTGGGATTTGATTTAGATAAGAATAAGTGCACTTAAGGAGGCAAACACAAATGAAAAAGAATTTAGATATTATAAAAATTAGATGTTTAATTTATGGAGATATAATCGAATCAAAAAGTGTCCATGATTTAGTATCTTGTAAATGTGAAAGTTGCCATATTGATGGTGGTAATGAATATTTACGTAAAGATAGAATAGAGGCTTAATATAAACTATAAAGAGGCCTGTTAATAAGTTAAATAACAACAATTTTGAGGGTATAAAATTTTTAAATAAATTTACCCGAAAAAATTGACACTATCCCAAATAAAATAGTATTTGACAAAAGTTAAATTAGATGCTAAAATAAAAATGCACTAAAAATTATATCATATCAAAATTTAAAAGGTTACTATAATAAACCTTGAGTGCGAAGTTCGCCCCATATCTTTTAGATATGGGGTATCTTCTTGCTTAAAATAAAAATTTACAAATTTTGACAATTACATACAATTATGATACAATATTTATGTTAAATTAAATTTGGAGGTATAAAATGAGATACACAATGGGTTTAGATATTGGGATTGCATCAGTTGGATGGGCAGTAATAAACGAAGATAAAAGTAGAATTGAAGATTTAGGAGTTAGAGTATTTAAAAAGGCAGAAGAGCCAGATGGTAAGTCTTTGAATTTAGCCAGAAGAGAAGCAAGAGGAAGTAGAAGAAGAATCAGAAGAAGAGCAACAAGAATGCAAAAAGTTAAGGAACTATTAATTAAATATAATTTAGTTTCAGAAAAAGAATTAGAAACATTATATGTAATTACAGAAACAACACCGGATGTATATGAACTAAGAGCAAAAGGCCTAGATAAGCTATTGAGTAGACAAGAGTTTGCAAGAGTATTAACAAATATTGCAAAACGCAGAGGATATAAGTCAAATAGAAAGATTGATGAAGAGGAAAAAGAAGTAGGAAAATTAAGCAAAGGAACAATTGAAAATAAAAAAATTTTACAGGAAAAATGCTATAGAACAATAGGTGAAATGTTCTACAAAGACGAAAAATTTGAATACAATAAAAGAAACAAAGGGGGAGAATACAATAATACTGTACTTAGAAGTATGCTAATAGATGAAGTGCATATCTTGTTTGATATTCAGAGGAACTTAAAAAGTGAGTATGCAGATGAAAAGTTTGAAAAAGAGTATGTAGAAGTTATAACATATCAAAAACCATATATCACGCCAGAATTACTAGAAAAAATGCTTGGAAAATGTACTTTTGAAAAAGGTGAGCCAAGAGCTCCTAAAAATAGTTATACATTTGAAAGATTTATGCTACTACAAAAAGTAAACAACTTAAACATTTATATAAATGGTGAAAAAATAGAAATACCTCAAAAAAAGAAAAAAGAAATAATACAATTAGCATATAACCAAACAGAAATAAAATATACACAATTAAGAAAAAAATTAGAATTACCAATAGAAGCGAGATTTGCAGACTTAAATTATCAAATTAAAAGAACTGAAGAAGATTCAGAAGAAGAACTTGTAAAGAAGATTGAGAATAAAAAGTTCGTAAAGTTAGAAGGTTGGCATAAAATTAGATTAGCATTAAAAGAAAATAAAGACAAGTTTGAAAAAATTGAAAAAAACCCAGAATTGCAAAATATTATTGCAGATGCATTAGTTAGAAATAAAACTGATGAGACAATAAAAAGTTATTTAGAAAAAAGTAATGTAGATGTGGAAATAATAAATGCTGTATTAAATATTAACTTTACAAAATTTGGGCATCTATCATACAAAGCAATAAATAAAATAATTCCAGAACTAGAAAAAGGCTTAACATATGATAAAGCATGCGAAAGTGTTGGATATGAGTTTAAAGGAAGAAGAAATGAATTACAATATAAATTGCCACCAGTAACAGAGCTAGAAGATGAAATACTAAATTCTGTAGTGTTAAGGTCTGTTTCGCAAACTAGAAAGGTTGTAAATGCAATTATAGACAAGTACGGTTCGCCAACAGCAGTTTACATAGAAACAGCAAGGGAACTTTCAAAACCTTACGATGAAAGAATGAAGATAGAAAAAAGGCAAAAAGAAAATGAGGCCAATAATGACAAGATAAAAGAGTATATAAAAGAAACATTTGGATTTGATCCAAAGCCATTTGATATTGTAAAAATGAAACTTTGGAGGGAGCAAAGCGGAAAATGTGCATATTCAAGTAAACCAATTCCAGCTGAAAGATTATATGAAGAAAATTTTGTACAAGTTGACCATATAATTCCTTTTTCTAGATGCTTTGATGATAGTTATCAAAACAAAGTATTAGTATTAACAGATGAAAATCAGAAGAAAAAAGAAAGAACACCATTTGAATATTTTGGAGAAGACAAAGAAAAATGGCACAAATTTGAAGAATTTGTTAATTTAACATATAAATTTAATACTAGAAAAAAAGAAAATTTATTGATTAAAAATTTCAATGAAGATAAATCAAAAGAATGGATACAAAGAAATATAAATGATACAAAGTACATTTCTAAATTTATGTATAACTATATTACAAATAATTTAAAATTTGCAGAAAGTGAATTAAAGAAAAAAGTATATAATATTAACGGACAAGCAACATCAATTTTAAGACACTATTGGGGATTAAAAAAGGATAGAGAAAAATCAGATAAACATCATGCACAAGATGCTGTTATAATAGCATGTGCAACAAATAAAAATATAAAGAAAGTATCTGAATATAGCAGAAGGAAGCTATTATACAAAAATAATGAAATTATTGATAAAGAAACAGGAGAAATTATTGATTCAAAATATAATATTGATATTTCAATAAAAGAGCCTTGGCCTAAATTTAGAGAAGAAGTAGAAGCGAGAATGGAAGACGTAGACAATAATGGACAATTATATGCATTAGTTAATGGAAAATTTACAAATTATGATGATATAGATGTAACTCAAGTTAGACCAATTTTTACATCAAGAATGCCGGAAAGAAAAATCACAGGAAGAGCACATAAAGATACTATGCGTTCTCAAAAATTTATACAACAAGGTCAAAACTTTACAGTAGTAAAAAAGCCATTAAAAGCTATATCAAAACAGGAAATTGAAGGAATTATAAATAATCCTGATTTTAAAAATTTATATTTAAGTGATAAAAAATTATATGATGACATCTATCAAAAGATGAAAGAAACGAATTTTAAAGCAGAAAAAGCATTTATAAATGAATATAGAAAGTATAGTAAAAAAGGAAATAGCCCTATTGTAAGAAGTATAAAAGTTCCATCAGCTGGAGCTACCGGAGTACAACTAAAAAACGGATCAATTGCTGAAAATGCTAATATGGTTAGAGTAGATGTATTTGAAAAAGATAATAAAAACTATTTAGTTCCTATATATGTATCAGACTTTGTAAAAGATGAATTACCGAATAAAGCAATATTTGCAAACAAAGATGAAAAGAAATGGATAGAAATGACTGAAGAATATAAGTTCAAATTTAGCTTATACCCAAACGATTTGGTAAAAATAAAAAGAAAAAATGAAAAAGAATTTTATGCATATTATTGTTCTACACATAGGGGAACTGGTGCAATTAACTTATTAGCCGTAAATGGAGAAAGAAAAATAGAAGGAATAGGAGCTAAAAGTTTAGAAATTTTTGAAAAATATCAAGTTGATGTTTTAGGCAACATTAGTAAAATTAATAAAGAAAAAAGAGAAGGAGTAAAATAAAATGAGTTGGCGAAGTGTAGTAATTACACAACCGACAAAACTGTCTATAAAAAATAGACAGCTACAAATAACTCAAGATGAAGACTTTAGTATGCCATTAGAGGATATATCAACAATAGTATTAGAAACACCACAAATTAACTTGTCATCAAAAGCCATGAGCATGATGGCCGATAACAAAATCGTTATGTATAGTTGCGATGATAAACATTTACCGAATGGAATCTTTATCCCATTTGCATGTCACAGTAGGCAATTAAAAGTTATAAATCAACAATTAAATTGCTCGGAAAGTTTTAACAAAAGGTGTTGGCAGAGGATTATTATATCTAAAATAACTAATCAGGCCAAAGTGTTAAGTTTATGCAATAAAAGTTTAATGTCAGAACATTTACAAAACTTAGCACAAAATGTTAATTCGGGAGACACAAAAAACAAAGAAGCAATAGCAGCAAAAGGATATTTCCCATCATTATTTGGAAGAAGCTTCAATAGGAATTTTGATGATATTTGCAATACATGCTTAAATTATGGCTATTCAATAATAAGAGGTGCGATTGCAAGAAGTATAGTATCCTATGGATATTTACCATCAATAGGTATTCATCACAAGATTGAATTAAATAATTACAATTTAGCAGATGATTTTATAGAACCATTTAGGCCTATAGTAGATCTATGGGTAAAAACTAATGTAAATGAAAATACAGAATTTAATAAATTTGTGAGAGCGGAATTAGTAAACCTTTTAAATGTAGATGTGTATATACAAGGAAGGTTACAATCAGTAAACAATGCAATAAACATTATGATAGCATCTTATACTACAGCAATAAATCAAAATGACTATAAAAAATTAGAATTACCAGAAATTTTACCAATAAAAATGCATAGTTATGAGTAATAAATTTATGAGAATATTAGTATTTTTTGATTTACCAGTAGTAAAGAAAAAAGAAAGAAAAATATACTCACAATTTAGAAGATTTTTATTAAATGATGGATATGACATGGTGCAATATTCTGTATATTCTAGACTATGTAACGGAACTGATATGACCAATAAGCATTTGAAAAGATTAAATACAATATTACCCGAAAAAGGTTCGGTGCGTTGTTTGACTATAACTGAAAAACAATATGAAGAAATGAAATTTTTAGTTGGAAAACCATCTGTAAAAGAAAAAAGAGTAAATTGCAATCAATTAAGTTTATTCTAAAAAAGAAAAAATGACCTAATTTTTATTCAGTTAGATCATTTTTTTCTTGCATAACAACACGAGAAAACCAGTATTATTATGCGTTATAGCCTCACCTATTATATCATATCAAAATTTAAAAGAGAACTATAACGTAAACTAGCTTATCTGTCATATCTGTCATATTATATCATATCAAAATTTAAAAGAGAACTATAACGTTGGTGGATAACCTACCGGAATATTAACAATTATATCATATCAAAATTTAAAAGAGAACTATAACTGTATTTCTTTTCTTAAAGCAGCTGAAAGTATTATATCATATCAAAATTTAAAAGAGAACTATAACTACCGAAGCAGTCGCAATACCACTTTCTGATTATATCATATCAAAATTTAAAAGAGAACTATAACTAATGTGGTTTGGCGTTAGAAAACTTATTTATTATATCATATCAAAATTTAAAAGAGAACTATAACATTGCTGTTATTATTGTTTGTGTTTTAAAAATTATATCATATCAAAATTTAAAAGAGAACTATAACATGATGTATTCCATCACTTGCTAGATAACTATTATATCATATCAAAATTTAAAAGAGAACTATAACTACTGGTACTGCTTTATAAGTTTTACCTTTATTATATCATATCAAAATTTAAAAGAGAGCTATAACTATAATAATTATACTTAATAATTAATAATAAGTTGTAGTCCTGCCTATTGTGTCGTAATATGTCGGCTACTGTCATAATACAACACCAACAAGTAGTACTGAAACAAACTATCTTGAAGTCAATAATCAAAATAAGATTAGTGAATTAAACGAAAATGCACAAAATGAATTAATAGAGAACGTAAACACTAATTTACAAAGTAATGTTCAAGGACAAAAAGACGACAATGTTTTAAACTCTAATCCACAAGAAACAACTATTATAAAAGAAAACAAAAAAAGCACTAAACAATCAAGCACTGCACAACAATCACAAGAAACTATACAAGAAGAGCCAAAAAAAGAAAATAAAAGCAATTCCGAACAACCAAAACAAGAAACAAATTCAACATCAAACACACCACAGCAAGAGGGAAAACTAAAAGAAGGTATAAACGTACAATCAAAATATCAAAGTATTTTAAATGAATATACTACAAAGTTAAGAAATAAAACACCTTCATTAATTACAGAATACAAAAGTGAGGCATCGTCTAATACAAACGGTTTAGAAGGTTTGGCAACTATATGTAATAATAAGGTTTCGGTTCTAGCTGGAATATGTAGCGAAGGTATAAGTAAAATGGCTAACATATATTACAAGTATGGCTCGGGCAGATATAGCGAGTATGAAGAATGGGTAGGAAAGTTACAAGATGTTTATATGTCGGAAGCTGGCAAAATACAAGATGTTTATATTAATTTTGCTATGTAGCTACATTAATAAAGCAAAATAAATAATTACATACCGAAACTACTACACCGCTTATGTGTTTTAGAATTGTGCTATTTTAGATAGTAATGAAACAACAGGAGAAGCTTTTGCAGATTTTTATAGAAATGGTAACAATGTAAATGTTTTGAGTAAAGAAATAGTAAAAATAATGAAAGGAATGGTATAAATAATATTAAATCCTAGATGGTTAGATTGGTTATCTGATGAAGAAGATAAAAATGGAAACAGAACAAAGCTAAAAGAAAATGCACCTGAAGATATACGAAAAGAATATGAAGAGTTGATAAAAGAAGAGGAAAGCATAAGAAAAAATAAATTAAAGAAGACTATATTATAACACTTACAAAAGATATTTTCAATTTTTTATTTATGTTTCCTCTTGTTTCTTCCATTCATTTTCTTTTTTATAATCTCTTGACATATTGTTGCTCCCTTTTTATAATATTTACAGAAGAGGAAATTGCTGTTCCCTCTTTGCTATGGCTTACTTTTGTGCTTGTCGTTCTTGGCTTAGTTTGTATAAGTACATTTCAGTTTGCCATTTGTCGACTTTCTTGATGAAGGTCGGCTTTTTTAGTATTTTCTTTATTATCACTTTTTCATCACACTAAAATCATGTGTATTTTAGAAAAAACAGAACAATATAGTCTACGACAAAACTAAAAGCGGATTTGAAGAAGCAAGAAAATCGTTAGCAGATACATATTCAAAGATGTATGATAAAAATAGTGCCGATTTTAACGAGCTAATAGACAGTGAAGCAGTAGCAGATATTTTAGGAAACAAATATGTAAAACTTGACACAAATCAAGATATATTTGAAGGAAAGGAGATAAATGAGCAAATCAAGATAGCTAGGAGATATATACTAGATGATTTTAGAGAAAATGGTATTAATTTTAATGAAAGCAATATAAAAGTTACTTCAAAAACAGCAAATGAATATACTCATCCTAAAAACAAATTGCCAAAATCTACGAGAGAGTCAAAGATAAAAGCTTCTACTGAATTAGATAATCTTTTAAATGTATCAGAATATCAGTATAGTTCTAAAAATGATGGAAGACATAGCTTTGCTAAAGATGGATGGGACTACTATAAAACTGTATTTGAAGTAAATGGGGTTAATTTTGAAGGTCTAATAAATGTTGCTAAAGATGGAAATAAAAGAATATTTTATGACGTAACAAAAATAAAAAGAATTAGTCAAAATCGTAGTACATCAGCTAATGCTTTCTCTACATCGTTGACTAATTCTAATAATAGTATACCACCAATTAAAAACGGCGTCAATACTACTAACTATTCTATGCAATGATCTAAAAACAATGCGTGGAAAGATAGCTAATCAAAAGATTTTAAAAAACTAGCACTATCCTCTTGACATTGCTAAAAAGTGATGTATAATATACTTGCAACAGGGAAAAATAACATTAAAGTACATATGTGCAACCTATTTTGGGTATCAACACATAAAAATTTTAAAAGGAGGAATGACTTATGATGATGGTACCAAGAAGAAATGGATTTGATATTTTTGATGAGGTTTTCAATGATCCATTTTTCACAAAAAAAGAAAGCAAATTAATGAAAACTGATGTAAGAGAAAAGGATGGAAATTATGTACTAGATATTGATCTTCCAGGCTATGACAAAAATGACATTAAAATAGAATTAACAGATGGATATCTAACAGTTACAGCAAGCAGAACAGAACATAAAGAAGAAAAAGAAAAACACAATAAATATATTCATCAAGAAAGATTCTTTGGAGAATGCTCAAGAAGCTATTATGCAGGAGAAAATGTAAAAGAAGAAGATATTAAAGCAAACTTCAAAAACGGAACACTAGAAATTACATTCCCTAAAGAAGAGAGTAAAAAACTAGAAGATAAAAAGTATATACAAATTGAAGGCGAATAAAAAAGGACCTCATTTGGCAAAAGCTAGATGAGGTTTTATTTTTTTACAAAAAAGAGAACATTTTTTCGCAAAAACTATTGACATTAGAAAAATAAAGCAATAGAATATATACGAACAAACATTTGGAGGAAATGATATGATATCAACATTGCATATTAAAAATATTGGAATTATAGATGATTTATCAATAGATTTTAACGAAGGATTAAATATTTTAACAGGAGAAACGGGAGCCGGAAAAACATTAATAATACAATCTCTAGAAATAATTTCTGGTGGAAGATTTTCAAAAGAAATAATAAGAAAAGGTGAAAATTACTCATTAGTTGAAGCAAGTATTTATTTACCAGAGAGTGAAATTTCAGAAGATGGAAATATAATAATTTCTAGAGAGATATATTCAAATGGAAGAAATACATGTAAAATAAATGGCAAGTTAGTAACAGTTAGTGAATTAAAAAAAGTTATGAGTAAAATAATAGATATTCACGGACAACATGATAATCAAAATTTATTAGACAATTCAAATCACATATCATATTTAGATGACTTTGCAGGGAAAGAAATACATCCAATAAAAGCACAATATTCAGAGCTTTTTGATGAGTATAATAAAATAAAAAATGAATTAGAAAACAACTATGGAAACGAAACAGAAAAAGAAAGAAAATTAGATTTATTAAAATATCAGTTAAACGAAATAGAAATAGCTAATTTAAAAGAAACAGAAGAAATAGAATTAAATGAAAAACATACAGCAATGGTAAATAGCGAAAAACTTAAAGAAAACTTGCAAATTATAGATGACAATTTAAATAATAATGCAATAGAAGGAATTTCTAATGCAATAAGATGTTTCGAAAAAATAGAAAACTGTGGAGAGATATACAAAGAAAAACTAGCAGAATTAAAAAACATATATTATGAAATTCAAGAAACTAGCAGAGATATCTACTCATTAAAAGAAGATGCAGAATATGATCCATACCAAATGCAAGAAGTAGAAAGAAGATTAGATACAATATTCACAATGAAAAGAAAATATGGAAATTCAATTATCGAAATATTAGAATACAAAGAGCAATTAAAAAACGAAATTGAATTAATAGAAAATGCAGATGAAATAAATAACAAATTAAAAATAAAATTAAAAGAAATAGAAGCAAAAATGGATAAACTATGTTTAGAAATGAGTAATATAAGGAAAAAATATGCTACTATTTTAAATGAAAAAATAAACAATGAATTAAAAAGCTTAGAAATGGTAAATGCTAAATTTAATGTTAATGTAAATAAAATAGAAAACCAAAAATATAATAAAAACGGATTAGATGAAGTTATATTTATGATTTGTACAAATATAGGAGAGGAAGAAAAAGAACTAACAAAAATTGCTTCAGGTGGTGAAATGTCTAGAATAATGCTTGCAATAAAAACAGTTATTGCAAATACAGATAAAGTTGGAATATTAATATTTGACGAGATAGACACAGGAATAAGTGGAAAAGCAGCAAAAGCAGTTGCAGACAAAATGAAATTGATTGCAAAGAACCATCAAATAATTTGTATAACGCATTTAGCTACAATTGCGGCAAAAGGAGACTACAATTATTATATATTTAAACAAATAAATAACGGAAAAACTACAACAAATGTTGAACTATTAAATGAAGAAAAAACAATACAAGAAATTGCAAGAATTTCTAATGGAGAAATAACAAAAGTTGCAATTCAAAACGCAGAAGAGTTAAGAAAACTGGCCTGTGCAGTATAATATAAAACAACAAAACCCTCAGAAATGAATCTGAGGGTTTTAAAATTATAACAATATTTTTTAAAATAAAATCATTTTAAGAAACTCTTAAAACAGCTTTTTTAATTCTTTGTTGTTTCTTATATTTTTCGTAAGAATTTAAAGCAAATTCCAAAGCATTTTTATATGCGTTAGAATTTTGTTTATATTGCATCTTGCAAAATGCCTGTAAAATTGTTGTATCAATAATTTCTTGATTATATTGATAAATATCTGGATTTACAGTTAAGACTTTTTTTGAGCATTTATAATAAGAATCTTTTAATCTTTGAATTTTATAATCATCTGGAGCAAACTTAAAAATATGTCTAGCAAGTTCCAAAGAATATTCCAAATTTTTAACTGCAACTTCATCATATAATTTTTTTATTGCAGAATTTATAATTTCCATATTATCTACATTTTTATATTTTGCAGGTAAAAATAAACAAAATTCAGAGTCATTTTGAACAAGATCAATAGAAGAAGATTTTACATATTTAATATTAAGTTTGTAACTACTCCCTAACAAGCTAACAGCTAGATATGACTTACTTTTAACAGTTTTACTAAAATTAATTATACCCATAAAAACCCCTCCCAAACAAAACAATGTTCGCTACTGTGAAATTATTTTACATCAACTAAAAAAACATGTCAACAATTTTAAACAAAAAATATAAAATTATGATATAATATTTTAAAACAAAAAGGAGATGTTATTATGAAAAGAGAAAAAGCAGTAGAATTATTAAAAAAATATAATAAAGAAGAATTTCATATAAGGCATGCATTAACTGTAGAAGCAGTTATGAGATATTTTGCTAAACAAAAAGGATATGACGAGGATTTTTGGGGAATAGTTCGGTTTATTGCATGATGTAGATTTTGAATGTTATCCAGAAGAACATTGCAAAAAAGCTCCAGAATTATTAAAAGAAATAGATGCAAGTGATGAATTAATACATGCTGTATGTAGTCATGGATATGGAATATGTTCTGATGTAGAACCAACACACGAAATGGAAAAAATATTATTTGCAACAGATGAACTTACAGGATTAATATGGGCAGCAGCAAAAATGAGACCATCTAATAGCACAAAAGATATGGAAGTTTCAAGTTTAAAGAAAAAGTTTAAAGATAAAAAATTTGCAGCAGGTTGTTCAAGAGATGTAATAAAAGAAGGGGCAGAAAAGCTAGGTTGGGAATTAAATGATTTGTTTGAACAAACAATACTTGCAATGAGAGAAAGTGAAGATTTAGTAAATAAAGAAATGGAAGAAATATAAAACCAAAAGGTATCTCTATAAAGAGATACCTTTTCATTTTTTAATTATATACTATCACCTTTTAACATAGATCTAATAGTGTTATACAAATATGGCTTAAACTCATCGATAGGCATTGGGTCATTATACAAAATAGAATTAAAGCAAGTAGAACTTGCAAGTTCTATAATCATAAACAAAACAACATCTGGATTTTTAATATTAATTTTGTTTTCTTCTATTCCTTTTATAAATAAAGAGCGAAGACCATCTTTGTTATCATCTAATGTATTATAAATTTTAAATACAGTATTACTTTTAATTCCCCAAGACAAATTTTTAGAAATAAACTTAAGCAATGCAGGAAATTTAGTAAGTTCATCTATAACATAATTTATTATATAAATAATTTGATCAGAAAAATTACTTATATAGTTTTTTCTTAAATTTTCTAGTGCATCACAAAATAATTTGTGAGATTTTTTTGCAACAAGAATATCTCTCAACTCATACTTATCTTTAAAATATAAATAAAAAGTACCTTTTGCAACATTTGCATTATCTACAATATCTTGTATAGATGTGTTTTGAATACCTTTTTCGGTGAACAACTTAAAGCCGGTATCTAGCAATCTATTTTTTTTATTTTCCTTAGTTTCTTGAATACTCAATTTAATCACCACATATATTATTATTGCATAAAATGACCAGCAGGTCAATTAAAAATGAAAAAATATTTATAATTTCTACATGCAACACCCGGCTTCTCACATAAATCAAATAAATTTTAATAAAAATATTGACTAACGGTCATAATGGTGTTACAATATAAAAATGACCGGTAGTCATAAAACGAAAGGAGAGATAATATGCTAAAATTTGGAGAGTTTATATGTAAGCATAAAAAAATAATTTTAGTAATTTCAATACTTTTACTAATTCCTTCAATATTAGGAATAAAGGCAACAAAAATAAACTATGATATTTTGGTATATTTACCAAGCGACATTGAAACTGTTCAAGGAGAAAATATTCTTTCAGAAGACTTTGATATGGGGGCATTTTCAATAGTAGTTTTGGAAAATATGAAATCAAAAGAGATAGCAAAACTAGAAACAGAAGTTAAAAAAATACAAGGAGTAGAAAATGTAGTAAGTATTGTAGATGCTACAGGAACAAGTATTCCAGTAGAAAGTTTACCACAAGAGGTAAAAGACAAAATATATAAGGATAATACAACATTAATGCTTGTAACATTTAAAGATGCAATTTCATCAGATGAAACAACAAATGCAGTAGAACAATTAAGAAACATGACAGATGAAAGATGCAAAGTAAGTGGAATGACATCAGCATTAATAGACACAAGAGACTTATCAGATAAAGAAGTTGCAATATATGTATTAATTGCAGTAGCTCTATGTATTATAATCCTAGAATTAGCATTGGATTCATATTTGGTTCCAATATTTTTATTGTTAAATATAGGAATAGCAATACTTTATAATATGGGTTCAAATATAATGCTTGGAGAAATATCATATATAACAAAAGCAATAAGTGCAGTATTACAATTAGGTGTAACAACAGACTTTTCTATATTCCTTTACCACAGTTATAAAGCAGAAAAAGAAAAATATTCAAACAATGACGAAGCAATGGCAAATGCAATTGCAAAAACATTAGTATCAGTTTTAGGAAGTTCACTTACAACAATAGCAGGCTTCTTAGCACTATGTAGTATGAACTTAACACTTGGAAAAGATATTGGTATAGTAATGGCAAAAGGTGTTCTATTTGGAGTAATAACAGTAGTAACAGTTTTACCAGCAATGATATTGCAATTTAACAAAGCAATAGAAAAAACATCACATAAAGAAATTTTACCTAAATTCACAGCACTAAAGAACTTTAATATAAAACATTACAAATTAATATTAATAGCTTTCTTAGTTATATTACCATTTGCAGTATATGGATATACACACACACAAGTTTATTACAATCTAGATAGTTCACTTCCAGAAGAGCTAGAAAGTGTAAGTGGAAACAAAGAATTAAAAGATAAATTTGGAATAGTAGCAACAGAAATGATATTAGTAAATAATGATGTTCCAGATTATAAAGTAAATCAAATGTTAGATGAGATAGAGCAAATTGATGGCATTGATTGGACATTAAGCTATTCAAGAATATCAAAAGCAGTGCCAGAACAAGTGCTTTCAGAAGATTTAACAAAAATATTCCAAAGTGATAAATACAAAATGGTAATAATTAATTCTAAATACGAAGTTGCAACAAATGAGTTAAATTCACAAATGGAAGAAATACAAAAAGTAATAGATAAATATGATCCTAATGCAATACTTGCAGGAGAAGGTCCTCTTATGAAAGACTTAATTCAAGTAAGTGATCATGATTTTAATAGCGTAAATACAGTATCAATAGCAATAATTTTCTTATTAATGTTTGTAATATTTAAATCAATATCAATACCAGTTATATTAATAACAGTAATAGAATTTGCAATATTTATAAACATGGGAATACCAGCATATACAGGAACTGTGCTTCCATTCGTTGCATCAATTGTAATAGGAACAATACAATTAGGAGCAACAATAGATTATGCAATATTAATAACAAACAAATATATAACATTTAGAAAAGACGGAAAAGACAAGAAACAAGCAATAGACGAAGCTTTAGGAACATCAATTTCTTCAATAATAGTAAGTGGTCTATGCTTCTTTGGAGCAACATTTGGAGTTGGCGTTTACTCGCAAATAGAAATGATTGGTTCACTATGTTCACTAATGGCAAGAGGTGCAATAGTAAGTACATGTGTAGTAATAACATTATTACCAGCATTCCTAATGCTATTAGATAAAGTAATATGCAAAACAACATTAAAAATGTCAAAAATAAAATAAATGAAAGGATGATATAAAATGAAAAACAAAAAAATGATTTCAGGACTTTTGTTATTTACAATAACTTCATATATGACAATACCAGTATTTGCAGCATCAAAATCAGAAACAGTTTATTCAAACCTAGACTCAAATGGTAAAGCATACAAAACAATAGTAAGTACTCAATTAACAAATGAAGATAAATCAGATGAAATAACTGATATATCTAATCTATTAAATATAGAAAACACAAATGGAGATGAAACTTTCAAGAAAGAAGGAAACAAAATAGTTTGGGACAGCAATGGAAATAACATTTACTATAAAGGTGAAAGTGACAAACAATTACCAGTAGAATGTAAAATAACTTATGAACTAAATGGAGAAGAAATATCAGCAGAAGAATTAAAAGGAAAAAGCGGAAATGTAAAAATTAAAATAAATTACACAAACAACGAAAAACACATTGTTTCAATAAATGGAAAACAAGTTACAATGTATACTCCATTTATAATAGTTGCAGGAACAAAAATAGATAATGCAAAAAATAAAAATATTCAAATTACAAATGGAAAAATAGTAGATAACGGAGAAAGTACATTGGCAGTTGGAATTGCAATGCCAGGAATGCAAGAAAATATCGGAATTTCAAAAAGCAAAATAGATATTCCAGAAGAAATAGAGATTTCAATGGAAACAGAAGATTTTGAAATGGGAAATATTATAGCAGTTGTAGCAGTAAAAGGTATAGATGAAGATTTAACAAGTGATTTAAACAGTATGTATAGCCAAATTAATGAATTAGCAAATGCAAGTAACGAAATATTAGCAGGTGCAAATCAACTAAAAGAAGGAACATCAGAATTAGTAAGTGGAGTTGACCAATTAAAAGATGGAACAGGAGCAGCGTATGCAGGTTCTAAACAAATAAAAGATGAAGTCGAAGAAAGTACAAAAAATTTAAAAAATGATAATACTCCTGCAATAGATAGCAAAACTTTGGAAGCAATAAAAGCACAAGCAATGCAAAGCGCAACACTTTCAGATGAGCAAAAAGCAGGAATAGCAGCCCAAGCAAAAGCAGCAGCAACACTTTCAGATGAACAAAAAGCAGGAATAGCAGCCCAAGCAAAAACAGGTGCAAAACTTACAGACGCACAAAAAGCAGGAATAGCAGCCCAAGCAAAAACAGCAGCAAAGCTTACAGATGAACAAAAAGCAGAAATAGCGGCCAAAGCAAAACTTACAGATGAACAAAAAGCAAAAATAACAGCCCAAGCAAAAGCCGGTGCAGAATTTACAGAAACACAAAAAACAGCAATAATAGAACAAGCACAAAAAAAATATACAGAAACATTAACAGAGGCAGAAAAACAATTAATATTAACAGTTGCACAAAATACAGCATATCAAACAGCAACAACAACTGCACTAGCAGTAGCAGAAAGCACAGCAGAAGCAACAGCTTTAAAAGTGGCACAATCAGTAGCAGAAAGTACAGCAGAAGCAACAGCTTTAAAAGTAGCACAATCAGTGGCAGAAAGCACAGCAGAAGCAACAGCTCAAACAGTAGCACAAAGCACAGCAACACAAACAGCAGAAACAACGGCAATAACAGTAGCACAAAGTACAGCAACACAAACGGCAGGAGCAACAGCAACACAAACAGCAACCCAAGTTGGAAATCAAGCTAAACAAAAATTTACAAATCAAGTAGTATCACAAATGAGCACACTAGGAAATGCATTAGATGAATTAACAGATGGATTAGCAAATATAGATAACGGAGTAAGTGTATTATCAGTAGGAACAAACAAACTAGATAGTGGAGCACTACAATTAGCAAATGGAGTAAAAACATTTAATGAACAAGGAATATCAAAAATAAATAATTTAGTAAATGGAGATTTAAGAAATATTGCAAGTAGAGTAGAAAAAATGAATGAGCTTGCAAATGAATATAATAACTATGCAGGAATTCAAAATGGAATGGCAGGAGAAGTTAAATTCATAATGATAACTGATTCAACAACAGGAAATGGAGAAGTAAAAAAAGAAGAAGCTGTAATAACAACAGAAGCAAAAGACTCTAAAGAGATAAAAGAAAATAAAGAAGAATAGGCTAAAAATACTTTAAAGAGACGCAAAACGATGCGCCTCTTTAACTTTATACAAAAGCATTGACATTAACAAAAACAAAATATAAAATATATTTAATGCTACAAATATAAGGAGTTAATTAATGTTAAAATACATTTGGAGAGATAAAAAACAATTAATTATAATAATAGGTGTAATATTAGTATGTAGTATAGCAATAGCAATTGGAATATATGCACAAATTACAAATACTAAAATAAATAAAACCGCAGAAGAAAAAAGAGAAGCAAACTATGAAGACTTGAAAAATAATTTTGACTCAATATTTACAAATACCATTAACAAAGATGGAGCAGCTCAAGTAGCAAACGCTAACATAAATTATGATGAAATAATAGGAACTAAATATGATATTAATGAAAAAAAAGAAACTAAATATAGTATAGTTGCTAAAATACCACTTTTCAAAAAAGAAACAGAAACAACAAAAAAAGTAAACCAAGAAATATTTAACACTTTTGGTGGGAAAATAGTAGATATAATAACAAACAATAAAGCATATACAATATATAATATGGGATATGTTGTATATGTTAATGATAATATAATGTCATTAGTTATAAAATGTACACTAAAAGAGGGAACAAATCCACAAAGGACAATAATTCAAACATATAACTATAATCTAGATGAAGATAAGTTGGTTAGCATAGATGAGCTTATACAAAAAAGAAACTTAGATAAGGAGCAAATGCAAAAACAAATAACGGACGAAATAACAAAAGTAAGTGAACAAAATACTAGTATTATAAATCAAGGATATAATGTATATAAAAGAAATCCAAATGATGACATATATAAAATAGAAAATACTAAAAACTTTTTCTTAGGAAAAAATAAAACACTTTATTTAATATATGCATATGGAAATAGCGATTATACAAGTGAAACAGATTTGATAATATTTTAAAATAAAAAGCCTCTCAATATTTTTTATTGAGAGGCTTTTACATTAAGGCTTTTCAGCTAACTTAATATTAACTTTAAATGTTTGCCCATTTCTATTAACTTCAAGTTCTAGGGTATCTCCAATATTTTTAGTTGCTTTTATTTTATTTAATTCATCCATTGTTTTGATAGAAGTTCCACCGGCTGAAACAATTATATCACCAGCTTTTAAATCTACTAAAGAAGCGGGACTTGAACTTTGAATGCCTTTAACATAAATTCCAACAGGAAGTTTATATTTTTCAGCCATAGCATCAGTAATGTCAATTCCTTCAATACCAATATATGGTCTTAAAACTTTTCCGTGTTCTATTAATTGTTTATAAATATCAATTGTATCATTAATTGGAATAGCAAATCCCATACCTTCTATACCAGTTCCAGAAAGCTTTAAAGTATTAATACCAATTACTTTACCTTCACTATTTACTAATGCTCCACCACTATTTCCAGAGTTTATTGCAGCATCAGTTTGAATTAATGTATAAGTAGTTCCATTTTCACCTGTAACAGTTCTATTTACAGCACTTATAATTCCAGAAGTAACACTACTTTGCATTCCCAAAGGATTCCCAACAGCCATTGCAAATTCTCCAATTTTAACTGAATTAGAATTTCCAAGTTCTGCTTCTGTTAAATCATCTTTTTCAATTTTTATAACTGCTAGATCAGTTTGCTCATCTGTACCTATAATTTTGGCTTCATATGGAGTAGAATCATTATATAAATATACATATACTTTTGTTGCCTTTGAAACCTCATAATAAGTAGAAGAATCACTAGAGTTAATAATATGGTTATTTGTTAAAATATATCCATCCTTGCTAATTATAATTCCAGAGCCTTGCGCTTGTGCAAGTTGAGACATGCCTTGCATAAAGTTTGAGGTTACAGTGTATTCTACAGTAATACCAACAATTGATGGCAAAACTTTATTTGCAGAATATATTGCAGTATCAGAATAATTAGAAAGAGATACAGTCTGAACAGTTCCAGTGTTAGAAGATGAACTAGGTATAGCAGAAGTCTCTTCTGTCTTGGCAGAAGTATTTAGAATAGAGTTTTTTATGCTTGGAATTCCAAATACTATAGAAATAACCAGAGCTGTACCTAATATTCCAGAAAGAAATGGAATTAAAAAAGATCTTCCAAAACTAGAACTATTCTTTGCGGGATCATCAAAACTTTTAAAAATATCATTATTTTCTTTCATTAATATAACCTCCTTGTAAAATAAATTATCATATTATAATAATAACCTAAACTAATAATATAATACAAGGTATACATTAAAAAATCCTGAAAAATTAATAATACAAAATCCAATTTACCTAAAAATTATATTGAAATAAATTTCTACATATAATATAATAAAAACAATTTAAAGGAGTTGAAAAAATGAATTTAAAAAATAAAAAAGGTATAACAATAATCGCACTAGTCATTACAGTAGTAATAATGCTAATATTAGTTGGAGTAACAGTAAAAGTAGGAACAAAGTCAATAGATGAATCAGAAAAAGAAGATATAATAACAAATATGATATCTATAAAAACAAGAGCTAAAATAGTTAAAGATCAATTTAATTTTAAGGATATAAGTAGTTTGGTAGGAACTAAATTTACCGATGATACAAAATATGAAAAGACAAATTTAAACCCTGTAATTCCAGAAGAACAAAAAAATAATTGTTATATATGGACACAAGAAGATTTAAATAATCAGGGATTAGCATCAATAAATTCTGATGAATCAAAATTTTATGTTGTATATTATGAGGATAATAATACAGAAGTATATTATTCAATAGGAGTAGATGGAAAATATAGCTTAACAGATTTGCAAGGTGAGTAATGTGAAAGAAAGAGAAATAGAAAGACTAAATAAATTAAAAGAATATGAAAAAAAGTTATATGATAAAGGAATAAAATATATTGCAGGTATAGATGAAGCTGGAAGAGGACCTTTGGCTGGACCAGTGGTTGTAGGTTGTGTAATAATGCCACAAGATTCATTTATTGAATATGTTAATGATTCTAAAAAAGTATCTGAAACAAAAAGAGAAATGCTTTATGAAAAAATAACAAATGAAGCAATTGCATGGAGCACAGGAATTGTAATGCAAGATGAAATAGACGAAATAAATATATTAAATGCAACTAAAAAAGCATTAACAATGGCAATAGATAATTTAAAAGTAAAACCAGAGGTTATATTAGTAGATGCTTTAGAAAAAATAGATACACATCAAATTCCATATATATCTGTAATAAAAGGAGATGCAAAAATTTATAGTATTTCAGCAGCTTCAATTGTTGCAAAAGTAACAAGGGATAGAATAATGCGAGAGTATGATGAAATATATCCACAATATGGATTTGCAAGTCATAAAGGGTATGGAACAGCAAAACATATTCAAGCAATAAAAGAATACGGAATATGTTCAATACATAGAAAAAGTTTTGTAAAGAATTTTATACAAAAATAAAATAATATATAAAAGGGGAATGGCGCAGTTGGAAGACCAACTACGCCAAAACTTACTTCTCGCCCTCATCTCCGTAGAAGTCAGAATCAGGCCAAGTATCAAACGGGTCTTCAGCAGTTTCTGCTGAAATTCGTTTGTTCAGTGCCCTCAGCTCTTTACGGAGTGAATTGAGTTCACTCGGACTTGAAGTGTCAAGCTTCTTGTTGAGCTCCTCAATAATGCGGATGGTGTCTGCAGATAACATAGGTAGAAACCCCTTTCAAATATAAATTTGTAACATTATTATAACACGCTTTACATAAAAAATCAAATTAGGAGGTTGATTTTATGAATATTAAAGAAATTATAGCTAAAAAAAGAGATGGATTAGAATTAAATAAAGAAGAAATTAAATATTTTATAGAAGAATATACAAAAGGAACTGTTACAGATTATCAAGCAGCAGCACTAATTATGGCAATGTATATCAATGGATTAAACAATGAAGAAACTACAAATTTAACATTAGAAATGGCTCATTCTGGAGAAATTTTAGATTTATCAAAAATTTCTAAAACAGTTATAGATAAGCACAGTACAGGAGGAGTTGGAGATAAAATAACATTAGTATTAATGCCAATTATTGCATCACTTGGCGTGCCAGTTGCAAAAATGTCTGGAAGAGGCTTAGGCTTTACTGGTGGAACAGTAGATAAACTAGAATCAATTCCGGGATATAAAACAGAAATAAAAATAGACGAATTTATAGAAAATGTACAAAAGGTTGGAATAAGCTTAATTGGTCAAACAGCCAATTTAGCGCCAGCAGATAAAAAAATATATGCACTACGTGATACTATTAGCTGTGTAGATAATATGTCACTTATAGCGTCAAGTATAATGAGCAAAAAAATAGCTGCAGGAGCAAACAAAATAGTATTAGATGTAACATGCGGAAGTGGAGCTTTTATGCAAAACGAAAAAGATGCAATAGAGTTATCTAATATAATGAAAAACATAGGAAAGTTAGCAAATAGAGAAACAGTATGTATAATTACAAATATGGACGAACCAGTTGGATATGCAATAGGAAATAGCTTAGAAATTATAGAAACAATAGAATGTTTAAAAGGAAATATACCAGAAGACATAAAAGAAATAATAACAACAATAGGAGCATATATACTAAAACTTGCAGATAAAGGTGACAATTTAGAAGAAAACAAACTAAAAATATTAGAAAATATAAAAAACGGAAAAGCATATAATAAATTTTTAGAATTAGTACAAAATCAAAATGGTGATATAGAATATGTAAAAAATACAGATAAATTTGAAAAAGCAAAATACATATTACCAGTAATTTGTGAAAAAAACGGATATGTAGAAAAATTAAATGCAGGAGAAGTAGGAAAAATATCAGTGGATTTAGGAGCGGGAAGATTAAGAAAAGAAGATGACATAGACAAAGCAGTAGGAATAGTGCTAAACAAGAAAAATGCAGACAAAGTAAAAAAAGGTGATATACTAGCATTTGTATATGCAAACAATAAACAAAAAGGAGAAACAGCAGTAGAAGAAATGCAAGATGCATATACAATAGTAGAAGAACCAGTAAAAAAAGAAAAATATATTTTAGGGATTATATAGGAGGAAAACAAAAAAATGAAAATAATGTTTATATGCACAGGCAACATTTGCAGAAGTGCAATGGCACATGCAATGTTTGAAAAAATGGTAAAAGAACAAAATAAAAATGTACAAGTATATTCGTGTGGCATATATGCACAAAATGGTGATATTCCAACATATGAAGCAATTGAAACAATGAATGAATATGGGATAGATTTAAGAAATCATAGAGCAACAAATATAAGAAACTCAAACATAAAAGACATGGATGTAATACTTTGCGCAACAATTTCACATAAAAATAGTGTTATAAATATGTATCCAGAATTAAAAGAAAAAGTATTTACGATGAAAGAATATGCAGGATATCCACAAAATGATTTAGATATAAAAGACCCATGGGGATACGGAATAGAAGTATATAAAAGTTGTGCAAAGGAAATAAAGGAATGCCTTAATAAAATTATAGAAAAATTATAACTAAAAAAGCATACTTTCCACTTCAAATAAATTAAAGAAAGGAATAAACAAATGAACATATTAGAAGGACTAAACGATAAACAATACGAAGCAGTAATAAATACAGAAGGACCAAACCTAATTATAGCAGGTGCAGGTTCAGGAAAAACAAAAGTACTAACACATAAAATAGCATATTTAATAGGAGAAAAAAATGTAAAGCCATGGCAAATACTTGCAATTACATTTACAAATAAAGCAGCAAACGAAATGAAAACAAGGGTAGAAGCATTAGTTGGAGAAGCAGCGAATGAAATGTGGCTAGGAACTTTCCACTCTATTTGTGTTAGAATTTTAAGAAGATTTATAGATAGATTAGGATATGAAAGCTCATTTATAATATTCGATACATCAGACCAAAGAAGTTTGGTAAAACAATGTTTAAGAGAATTAAATATTGATGATAAATTGTTTACAGACAGAAGCGTATTATCAGAAATAAGCAATGCAAAAAATGAAATGCTTACACCAGAAAGCTACAAATTAAGGACAAATGGTGAGTATAGAAAAGAAAAAATCGCAGAAATATATGCTGTATATCAAAGAAAATTAAAAGAAAATAATGCAATAGATTTTGATGATATTATCAATTTTACAATAGACATATTAACAGAAAACCCAGATGTTTTAGAGTATTATTCAGATAAATTCAAATATGTATTAGTAGACGAGTATCAAGATACAAATAAATCACAATTTACACTACTAACATTAATTGCAGCAAGACACGGAAATATTACAGCCGTAGGAGATAATGACCAAGGAATATATTCTTTTAGAGGAGCAGACATATCAAATATATTAAATTTTGAAAAGGATTTTCCAGGAACAAAAATAATAAAATTAGAGCAAAATTATAGATCTACAAAAAGCATATTAAATGCAGCAAATGCAATAATCAAAAATAATAGCAAAAAATATGAAAAAAACTTATGGACAGAAAAAGAAGAAGGAAAGCTTCCAGAAGTACATATATGTAATGATGAATATGATGAAGCAAGATATATTGCAGAAGAAATAGAACATTTAAGAAGAGAAGAGTATTTAAAATATTCAGATTTTGCAATTCTATACAGAATGAATGCACAGTCACGTAGTATAGAAGAGATTTTAGTAAGAGAAGGAATTCCATACAGAATTATAGGTGGACACAAATTCTACGAAAGAAAAGAAATAAAAGATATAATTAGTTATTTAAGATTAATTCAAAACACATCAGATAATTTAAGTTTGCAAAGAATAATAAATGAGCCTAAAAGAGGAATAGGAAAAACAAGTTTAGAAAAAATAGAATCAATAGCATCAACAAACCGGAATATCAATGTATGAAGTAATAAAAAAAGCAGATGAGTTTGGACTAAATAAAGTATTCGCAAATTCGAGAGATTTTGTAAATGTAATAGAAGAATTAAGAGCAAGTAAAGATGAAATTAAAATTTCGGAACTTGTAAAACAAACACTAAACAAAACAGGATATACAAAAGCTTTAGAACTAGAAAGTACAACACAAGCAGAAACAAGGCTAGAAAACTTAGATGAGTTTTTAACAGTAGCAATAGAGTTCGAGGATGAAGCTGCAGAAAACAACTTAGCAGAATTCTTAGAAAGTATAACACTTACAAGCGATGTAGATGAACTAGAAGATACAGACGAAGCAGTAACATTAATGACCTTACATAGTGCAAAAGGACTAGAATTCCCAGTAGTATTTTTAATAGGAATGGAAGACCGGAATATTCCCAAGTTATAAGTCAATAGGAGAAGAAAGAGAATTAGAAGAAGAGAGAAGACTTTGCTATGTTGGACTAACAAGAGCAGAACAATTTTTATACTTAACATGTAGCAGACAAAGAACTATATTTGGTTCAACATCATGCAACAAAATATCTAGATTTATAGAAGAAATACCACCAGAAATGCTAAACGGAGATAAAAACATTAAGAAAGAAAAACAATATGAACCAAAAGAAACAACATATGAGTGGGAATATGGAACAGTAAAAAAATATCAAACAAAAGCATTTGGAGATAAATACTCTCCAAAAGAACCATCATATCAATTTAGAACAGCAGAAAGTTTCTTAAATTCATTAAACAAAACAAAAACAGAAGGAGTAGATTTAAGCCAATTTAGAGCAGGGGTAACAGTATATCATAAAAAATTTGGAGAAGGAGTAATAAACTCAGTCGAACAAGAAGGAGAAGACTTAAAACTAGATATAAACTTTGAAAAAGCAGGACATAAAAGGTTGATGGCAAAATTCGCAAATTTAGAAATAAGATAAAAAAGAAGAGCAATCTTCTTTTTTTGTTGAATAGGAAAAATCAATAATGATAAAATAATAGCAAAACATTGACATGAAAAAAAACAACATATAAAATAATTCATATAGAAACAGCCCCTGTATCTGCCAAAAAAATGAAACATATTACAAATCTTGTAGGAACATATTGTATACGCAAAAAAATGAATTTATGTCAAATGTTTGGGGCTAAAGTTCAGTTGTATGGGGCATTGCCCTAAGCGACTCGCACTTTGAAGAAATTGCTAAAACAAAGGAGGGAAATAAATGAAAAACAAAAAACGGAATTACACTAATAGCATTAATAATTTCAATAATTGTAATGTTAATACTAATTGTGGTAACGGTAACAACAGCAATAAAAGGAGGATTATTTGAAAGTGCAAAAATAGCAAGTAAAAAAACAGAAAGACAATCAGTATTAGAAGAATTAAATGCAATAACAGCAGAGTTTAATGCAGATGTGTATGCAAATCCAGAAAAATATGATCTTGGTGATGATGATATATTTAAAACTATAATAGAACAAGCTAAAATAAGAATTTGTGGAGGAAAAAACGAAAACCCAAATTCAAGTATAACAGCAGATGAGGAAACAGTGGAAAAATCAACAATAATAGATGAAGAAGGAAAAACTAGTTTTCTTATACCTTTTACATATAAGGGGATTGAAGCAAAATGGAAATTTGTTATGAATGAAGAAGTGGAATATATAGAATATATAGAACTAGTTTTTAATGGAATAGGTATACAGGAAATAGGAGATACACCAACAGTTGAACCAGGAGGAAATATAAAGGAAGTAAAAAATGGAGTGCCAATTCCAATAGGTTTCTATTATGTAGCAGGTACAAAAAACACAGGTGTTGTAATAAGCGATAGCCAGGCAGATGAAAATAATTCGCAAGAAAACAATGGAAGTCAATTCGTTTGGGTACCAGTACAAATAAATCCAAAATTAAAAATAGATATAGATAGTGATAAGCAAATTTCCAAAGTAACAATAATGGATTTAGGAGACTATAAAGAAGAAATAAGTGTTAATAAAAGTATTTTTGAAAAGACAATAAACTTAAGCGATAACACTATTTATGAAATAGCAATAGAATATGAGGATGGAACAAGAGAAGAAAAACTTTATAGCACTGATTTACAATATAAGCAACTAAGCAACAACTTGAGAAATTTAAAAGTACTTGCAGAACAGTGTGGGGGATTAGAAAATCTAGCTGATTCTCTTAAAGAAAACAACTATCCAGATCAGAATTTTGAGTTCAAAATTGATAATTTTAAAGAATTATTTAAAGACCAAGAAATTTATGATACCACAGACGACACTCTAGAAAAAGATAGTGTATTAAAATATGGAGGATTCTATATAGGAAGATATGAAGTTGGAACAGATAAGACAACAAAAAAAGGCAATAGTCCTAAAAGCTACATTTCATTTACAGAAGCAAAGTCGGAAGCAGAAGCAATATATAATAGTGAGAGCTATGGAGTAAAATCAAGCCTACCAAGTGGTTCAGCTTGGAATAGTACTGCAAAATGGATCGTTAATTCGAAAGCAGAAAGCTGGAATGGAGTATTTAATGATAGCACAAGTTGGGGTAATTATAGATTGAGCATAAGCCAACGGAGCTCCAAAATCAACAGGAAGTAGTGACTCTTATTCTAAAAATCATATATACGATTTAGCAGGAAACTTGCAGGAATGGACATTAGAAATTGCAAATTCAAATGAAAGAATATGTAGAGGATCAAATTATGGAGTAAGTGGAAGCCCAAGCATGGTTTCTGCTGATTCAATAGTAGAAAGTACGAAACAAAATAATACAGGATATAGACTAATGTTATATATAAAAAAATAACAAAAAAGGGAGCTAAGATGCTAGAGCACAAGCTCCTTTTTTATTGTATGAGAAAAATCGAAGATTTTCCTATTAAACAAAAAGCCTATAATCGCTATTGCCTTTGAGATTTCCTCATTTCATTCGGAAACTCAAATCGGCGAGAAGAAAAGGTGGCAAAGCCACTTTTCTTGTGCAAACAAATTCCAATTTATCTAATTACTTACTTCGTTTTTTACTTTGTCTATTTCTGCCTGTGGTGCTTGCCCTGCTGGTGTGTAATATCCTTTTGCTTGTGCTACCTTAAATAATTCATATTGGAATGATTCGTCATTATTTCTTATCTGTTGTATTGTTTGTCTTAATTGCATATTTTCTGCTTCTGAAATAACTCCTTGATATGTTGTAAGCTCTGCCTTAACGCTTTCTAATATATCGTTAACCATATATTTTTCTTCCATATTCTTACCTCCTAATTTAAAAATGTTAACAATTTTTGTTTTGTATTTAATGAATCTTGAGCAGCCTTTGTAAACATTTGCTTTATTTGTGGGTCAACACATTGTGATGCATATGTGTTTAGCTTTTGATATGATGTGTCGTGTGCACCTATTAAGTGCCTTAAATTTTGTAATTCTACTTGACTTAGTTCTGACATTAAAATCATCCTTTCCATTTTTTATTTAACAAGTATAGTGTTTACAAAAATTAATAAATTATTCAAAAAATTGAAATTTGTTTGATTGAAGTGAGAGGTGTGATTTGTAAGGGCATATTGCGTACGCCCAAAAACGAATTTGTTGCAAACGTTGTAGGGGTCGCCGTCCTCGGAGACCCGAAGACATCGCAGGCTTTGCAATATACATAATTTACAGCACGTAAAATACAGAGATTTTGAAAGGAAAACAGAGAAAAAAAGAGAAAATGCAAGCATTCCTAACATTAAAGGACTAAATAAAAGAATATACTTATTGCCAAAAATGTATAATTAAGGTAAAATATTATAGTGAAATTTTAAAAAAATAAGTTAGGAGTGTTTATTATTTTAAGAAGTATAAAGAATATATTTGTGCATGTTAGAAGTTCATTAAAAGTTTTATTTCTTATTATGATATCTACAGCATTAATAGTAGGACTAATATCTTTAGTATATAAACCAATGTACAGTGTAACTGTAAATGGAGAATTTTTAGGATATACATCAAATAAAAGTAAATTACAAAAGAGAATAAATGAATATATAGAAAGTAAGGATAACAGTAATGTTGCTTTTATAGATATTAAAGACTTACCTGAATATTCATTGTGTTTATTGAAAAAAGATAATCAAGCAAATGATGAAGAAATATTTGAAAAAGTAAAAAATTCAGGAACAACATATTATGAGTATTATGCAATAGTAGTAAGCAATGAAGAAAAGTACTATGTAGGAACAAAGGACGAAGCAGAAGCTATAATTAATGAGTTGAAATCAAAGAAAAGTACAAATATAAATAAAATAGCATATACACAAGTTCATTCAACAGAGATGAAAGAATTTACAGAAAAAGATAAAGTTGTAACAGCATTATATGTAAAACCAGTAGTTGTAGCAACATCAGCATATGCAACATATAAAGGACAAAAAATAGCAAGTACAGAAACACCATCATCAGCTGTTTTAGGAATAGGACTAATAAGACCAGTATCAGGGATAATAACATCAAGATTTGGTCAAAGAGCCAGTGGAAAACATACAGGATTAGATATAGCTACTTCAACAGGAACAACAATAGTTGCAGCAGCAGCAGGGACAGTAACTTATTCTGGAAATAATGGTGGAGGCTTAGGAAACTTCATAAAAATAAGCCATGGAAATGGTGTAGAAACAGTATATGGACATTGTAGCAAGTTATATGTAACAACAGGTCAAACAGTTGCACAAGGTGAAGCAATAGCAGCAGTAGGATCAACAGGAAATTCAACAGGACCTCATTTACACTTAGAAATAAGAGTAAATGGAGTAAGACAAAATCCACAAATTTATTTATATAAATAAGAAGTTAAAAAACCAGTTCACATTGAACTGGTTTTTTGTTGATCTTTGTATATAAATTTTCATTTATTATAAAATGCTTTAACACAATTAGATATAGCATTTGCTTTAAAAACTGCTTTTCCATATTCTAAAAGTTTTCTTTCGAATAAATCCGGATTATCAACAGTGTTTCCAAATTCGCTTATTTCACAATTAATTGCTTTTACAATAGGTAAATTAGATTTGTTAATATGTATGCATAAATAATATTTTGAATTATATAAGCTCAAAGAAACTTTTCTTAATTTTAAATATGTTTCACTGTTTAGATGTAAGCTTATATACTTACAAAACTCACAGTAATCATCAAATGAATTGAATGAGTATATTACTAAACTATTATTAATTGCAGATGTTTTTCTTTTTATTTTTAATTGTTTTCTTACTTGTTCCTTTTCTGGAAGCCTTGTAACAGTTAGAATAAAGTTCCCTTCTGGAACTGCAATTGCTTCAATCATTAATTTGTAATCTTTTGTATAAAAACCAACTTCTTTTTCGGCTTTATTTAACAAACTACAAAACAAAGCTTGAGATTCAGCAGAATTAGACATAAATGAGTGTAAATCTATATGCTCTTCTTCCAAATCGCTCAAATTTAAAGTGATTCTAATTTTATTCTCTGTCAATTTTTCAATTTTCAAAATAAGTAACCTCCGATATAAAGTATAATATTATTATAGCACCAATATATAATAATTTAAATAATAAAAATATGGAAATTATTATATCACATTATATTAAATAATTATTAAAATAGTGAAAGAAATTGTAAAATAACCCATAATAAATCCTTGAATTTACTTGAAAAAACAAGCAATTGCATATATAATATATTAGTATTTAACAAAGGAGAAATAAGGAGGAACACAAATGGCAACAAGAGAAAAAAATATATGGATATTATTAGTATTTTTACTATCAGGTCTAGTAATAGGAGGACTTTTAGGAGAACTTGCAGCAAAGGTAGATTGGCTATGGTGGTTATCTTATGGACAAAGTTTTGGACTATCAACTCCGGTATCACTAGATTTAAATGTAATAACAATAACATTTGGGCTAATGTTTAAAATAAATATTGCAAGCATTGTAGGAATGGCAATAGCAATATTTATATATAGAAAAGTATAATGTAGAATTTTTTTAATTAAAGAATACAAAATGCATTGCTTTTTGTTGGGGGCAATTTATATTGAAAGGGCGATTTTATGAGACTAAAAATGAAAGAGCTTCCAATATTAGAAAGACCATATGAAAAATTAGAAACTTATGGAGCCGAGATGTTATCTAATGCAGAACTTTTGGCAATAATAATAAAAACTGGAAACAAAAAAGAAACTGCAGTAGCACTTGCTCAGAAAATATTAAATTTAAATAAAAATTATAACAAGAATGATTTAAGATTTTTGCAAGAAATATCGATAGAAGAGCTTACAGAAGTTAAGGGGATAGGAAAAGTAAAAGCAATACAAATAAAAGCAGTATCTGAAATTGCAAAAAGAATAACAAAGCCAATTACAAATAAGATAAAAATAAGTAATACAAAAGATGTGGCAGAATTAGTAATGTCTGAACTAAGATACGAAAAAAGAGAAATAGCCAAAGTTATTATTCTTAATAACAAAAATATTGTATTAAGAATTGTAAACATATCGTTAGGAGGTTCAAATTTTGCATGTATAGAACCAAAAGATGTATTGACAGAGGCTATAAAAATGCAGGCACCAAAGATAATACTTATTCATAACCATCCAAGTGGAGACCCAAAACCAAGCAAAAGTGACTATAAAGTAACAGACAGAATATATGAATGTGCTGATTTAATGGGAATTGAATTGTTAGACCATGTAGTAATAGGGGATGGAATATATGAGAGTGTATTAATGGGAAAGGAAACGTGAGAAATATGTTATTTGGACTAAAATCAAAAGATATTGGAATAGATTTAGGAACAGCCAATACTTTAGTTACACTAAAAGGAAAAGGAGTAATATTAAAAGAGCCATCTGTTGTAGCAATAGATAGAAGAAGTGGCAATATCTTAGCTACTGGTTATGAAGCAAAAGAAATGCTTGGAAGAACACCAGAAACTATTAAAGCAGTAAGACCATTAAAAGATGGTGTAATAGCAGATTTTACTGCAACACAGTTAATGCTTAAAAATATAGTGTCAAAAGTATGCCAAAGATATAACGCAGGAAGACCAAGAGTAGTTGTTGGAGTCCCATCTGGTATTACAGAAGTGGAAGAAAGAGCAGTAGAAGAATCAGTTTTAAGAGCTGGAGCAAAAGAAGTATATTTAATAGAAGAGCCAATGGCAGCAGCAATTGGTGCAAATTTAGATGTAGCAGAACCTACTGGAAATATAATAGTTGATATAGGTGGAGGAACAACAGAAGTTGCTGTAATTTCCTTAGGAGGAGTTGTAATAAGTAACTCTTTAAGAACTGCTGGAGACGAATTAGACGAAGATATAGTAAATTATATAAAAAGAGAAATGGGACTAGCAATAGGAGAAACAACAGCAGAAGAAATAAAAATAGAAATAGGATGTGCATTACCATTAATGACAGAAGCAAGCATGGAAGTAAGAGGAAGAGATTTAGGAAATGGGTTACCAAGAAATGTTATAGTTACTTCAACACAAATAGAAGAGGCAATGCATGATTCAATAAATGAAATAGTAGAAGTTGTAAAAGCTACATTAGAAAAAACTCCACCAGAACTTGCATCAGACATAGTAGAAAAGGGAATAGTGCTTGCAGGTGGAGGAGCACTAATCAGAAATCTAGACAAATTATTAAGCCAAAAAACAGAAATGCCAGTATATATTGCAGAAGATCCATTAGAATGTGTTGTAAAGGGAACAGGAAAAACTTTAGAAGACTTAGAAAGATTAAAAACTGTTCTTATAAATGCGCGTAAACGTAGATAAACAATAAATAAGAAAGGATTACAGCGATGTATAGAAACAATAAAACAAGTATTATAGGTATAGTAATAACAATAATAGTATTGATTATATTAGTTTTGCTTACCAATATAAATACAAATAAACTTTCTGGTGCAGAGAATTTATTTAGTAAACTTGTAATGCCTGTGCAAAATGGATTAACGCATTTAAAAAATAAAATTGCAAAAAATGATTCATTTTTCGAAAACATAGATAAGCTAGATGAAGAAAATAAAAAGCTAAAAGAAGAAAATAGTGAATTACAAAAAAAATTACAAGAGTTAGAAATAATAAAAACTGAAAATGCAACATTGAGACAATATGTAAATATGGCAGAAAAGTATGCAGAATACAAAACTGTACCAGCATATATAATAAATAAAGATGTTAGCAATTTAAGTGAAACAATGGTTATTAATGCAGGAAAATCAAGTGGAATAGATGTAGATATGCCAGTTATTACAGAACAGGGATTAGTTGGCTATATTATGTCTGTAACAGAAAATACTGCAAAGGTCCAACCAATAATAGACCCAGCAACTAATATAAGTGGGACAATAACAACATCAAGAGATAGTGTGATTGTAAGAGGAATTTTACGGAAGCAGTAACACATTAAAATTAATGTATATTCCAACAGATGCCGACTTAGTTTTAGAAGATACAATAGAAACTTCTGGATTAGGTGGAATATATCCAAAAGGAATACAAATAGGTAAAATAAAAGAAATAATAGAATCAAAAAATATAACAGACAGATATGCAATTGTAGAAACATCAGTGGATTTTTCAAAATTAGAAACAGTATTGGTAATAACAAAGTAATATAAAAGAAAAGGAGATATATTATGAACAATGAAATCTATGTAACACCACTTGCTGGAAGATATCCAAGTAAAGAGATGAACAAAATTTGGTCAAGTGATTCTAAATATTCAACATGGAGAAAACTTTGGGTTGCACTTGCAGAAACAGAAAAAGAGCTAGGAATTGATATAACAGACGAACAAATTAATGAAATGAAAGAAAATGTAAATAACATTGATTATGATGTAGTTGCAAAAAGAGAAAAAGAATGTAGACATGATGTTATGGCACATGTTTATGAATTTGGTACAAAATGCCCAAAAGCAAAACCAATAATACACTTAGGAGCAACATCTTGCTATGTAACAGATAATACAGACGTAATTTTAATGAGAGAAGCTTTAAAAATTATAAAAGCAAAATTAGTTAATGTAATAAATAATCTAAAGAAATTTGCAGATGAATATAAAGGAACAACTTGCCTAGGATATACACATTTTCAACCTGCACAGCTAACAACAGTTGGTAAAAGAGCAACACTTTGGATGCAAGATTTGTTAGAAGATTTAGAAGAACTAGAATTTGTAGAATCAAGAATGAAACTTTTGGGTTGCAAAGGAACAACAGGAACACAAGAAAGCTTTATGAAATTATTTAAAGATGAAGAAAAAGTAAAACAAATAGATGGAAAAATAGCAAAGAAAATGGGATTTGACAAAGTATATGCAGTATCTGGACAAACATATACAAGAAAGTTGGATTCAATAGTATTAAATTGCTTATCAGGAATAGCAGAAAGTGCATCAAAATTTGCAAATGACATGAGACTTTTACAACACGAAAAAGAATTAGAAGAACCATTCGAAAAAGGACAAATTGGATCATCAGCAATGGCATATAAAAGAAATCCAATGAGATGTGAAAGAATAAATTCACTTTCAAGACATGTAATGGTACTTTCAAATGACGCAAAAATAACAACTGCAACACAATGGCTAGAAAGAACACTTGATGATTCTGCAAATAAGAGAATATGCGTGCCAGAAAGCTTTTTAGCAACAGATGCAATATTAATTCTTTATGAAAACATATCATCAAATATTGTAGTATATAAAAACGTAATAAAAACAAATATGATGCAAGAACTTCCATTTATGGGAACAGAAGAAATACTTATGAATGCAGTTTTAAAAGGTGGAGATAGACAAGAATTACATGAAAAAATAAGAGTATACTCAATGGAAGCTGGAAGAGAAGTAAAAGAATTTGGTAGACCAAATGACTTAGTAGATAGAATAGCAGCAGACGAAACATTTGGACTAACCAAAGAAGAAATTTTACATATATTAAATCCAGATCACCTTTGTGGAAGAGCAAAAAATCAAGTAACAGATTTTATAGAAGAATGTGTAAATCCAGTACTAGAAAAATATAAAGACTTAATAAACGAAGAAAAAGTAGAGATAAATGTCTAGAAAAAATGAGACAAAATGGGACAGCCCATTTTTGTCTCATTAATTATAAATAATAGAGGAAAATATGAAAATAATAGATTGGTTTAGAAGAATTAGACTGCGAAAAAGATTACTAATACCTAGCAGTAATCCTGATTACGAAGATTCAATTAAGCAAGTAAAAGAAAAAATTATAAACAGTATGCAGGGCAGAGAATTTAGCAAAATTGAAGAGGCTTATTATGTGTATATAGAATTAGGAAAAATTTTATCAGAAGATCCTATTAATGCTTTTGGGAAAGTTGAAGAGAGAAGAGGCCTATTCAATAAAAAAATAGGAAAAGAACTTCAAGGAAATTGTAAAGCTATAGCGGAATTATATGTAAGTATATTAGGAGATATAGGAATAAACTCGGATTTAATAAAAGTAAATGAGAACCCAGGAGCACATGTGGACGCAGTATTAAATATTGAAGGAAAGAATTATATAACTAATCTAATAGGTGATTTATCAAGAATAAAAACTGCAAAAAGAGTAAATTCATTTGCATTTAATTTAGAGAATAATAGAAATATTATGTATTCACCAACATATAAAGATAGAGTAAAAAAATGTTATAACTTATCCTTCCTACCAAGAGAAGAAATAGAAAGAATGGATAAAAAATTAGGATATAGTTATAGTAACGAAAGTGAAAAAGATAATAATAAAAGAGGTATATATACAGAGGATGTATTTGAAAGAATAAAACAAGAATTAGCAGATCCAGAGAAGTTTAAAAAATATGTTCTAAAAGGAAGAGAAGATGTACGAGAAGAAGATATATTCAAATATAAATTAGAATTTCTTTTAGAAAATATGGATAAGTTTTCCACATATAATTCGAATGCAAGATATTTGGAAAATATAAGGTATTACTTTTATACACTAAAAAAGTTTTTTTCGGAAGAAGAGGCAAAAAGAATAAATATGTATGCATGTGTGAACAATGGTGACTTTTCTAAAATACATTCTATTGTAAAATTAAGACCATCAGAAAAATCAAAAGGAGAAAATACATATTTTGCTTATAATAATACCGATAGAAAATATAAAGAAATTTCAAGAGAAGAATTAAAAAGATTTGTAGATAGGGCAAAAGGTTTAGAGATAATTGGTGAAATAGACAACAAAGAACAAATAGATATAGAAGAATTAGAGTTATAAAATAAGACAAAAGAGGAGTGTCCCCTTTTGTCTCATTTATTTAAAATTTCTTTCCTGTTATTTTTTCATATGCTTCAATATATTTATTTCTTGTAGTCTCTAAAACATCTTTTGGAAGTTCGGCAGGAGGATTGTTTCGATATCCGTTATTTGATAGCCAGTCTCTTAAGTATTGCTTATCAAAACTTTTTTGACCTCTACCTACTTCATAATCGTCAAGGGGCCAAAATCTACTAGAATCAGGAGTTAAAACTTCATCTCCTAAGACTAAATTACCATTTTCATCTAACCCAAATTCAAACTTTGTGTCTGCTATAATTATTCCTTTAGAAAGAGCATAATCAGCACATTTTTTATAGATATTAATTGTAGCATTTTTTACTTTTTCAGCAAGTTCATCACCTAAAATTTCTTTACATCTTTCAAAAGAAATATTTTCGTCATGATCTCCAAGTTCAGCCTTTGTAGAAGGCGTAAAAATTGGTTCATCTAATTTTTGACATTCTTGTAAACCTTCTGGCAATTTAATATTGCAAACAGTACCAGTTTTTTGATATTCTGCCCAACCAGAACCTGTAATATATCCTCTTACAATGCATTCAACTGGAAGCATTTTTAGTTTTTTTACTAGCATACTTCTATCTTTAAATTCTTCTTTTCTAAATTCGTCTGGAAATTCCTCATAATTTGTAGTAATTATATCATTTGGTATAATATCAGAAACAAAATTAAACCAAAATTCAGATAATTTATTTAGAATTTTTCCCTTATCCAAAACAGGATTTGGCATAATAAAATCAAATGCAGAAATCCTATCAGAAACAACCATCATAAGTTTATCATCATCTACTTCATATATTTCACGAACTTTACCACTACTAATTTTTTTCATAAAATAACAATCCCTTCTAAATTAATAATTCTCATAACCTACATCTTGTAATTTTGCATCTTTTTCCATAACAGCATCTTTTAATCCAGCTTTAAAATCAGCTAATTTATTACGTATATCTTCATTTGAAACGCCTATTATTTGAGTTGCTAAAATAGCTGCATTTTTTGCGCCATTTATTGCAACTGTCGCAACAGGAATTCCAGAAGGCATTTGCACAATTGAATAAAGTGAATCAATACCATTTAAAGCCTTAGAATGAATAGGAACACCAATTACTGGGCATGTATTTACTGCTGCAAAAATTCCAGGTAAATGGGCTGCACCACCAGCACCAGCAATAATTGCTTTAACACCTCTATTTTTAAGACTTTTTGCGTAATCAATTGCTTCATCTGGGCATCTATGAACAGATAAAATTTTCATCTCATAAGAAATTCCCATATTATCCAAGAATTTGGCACTATCTTTCATTATAGGTAAATCAGAATCACTACCCATAATTATTGCTACATCAATATTTTTTTCCATTTTTCCCTCCCAAAAAATAAATCTGAATTAATTATATTATATAAAATTATAATATACAAGAAAATAAATGAATTTGAAAATTATATTAAGATTTGCAATTTATGGAAGTAGATTATATAATAAGTAAAATCATATAAAGGAGGGGACAATGTCTCAGATACAAATTAATAATTTAAATTTTATTTACCCAGGACAGACCGAATATATTTTTAAAAATGTAAATTTAACATTAGATACAGATTGGAAACTAGGACTTATAGGAAGAAATGGAAGTGGTAAAACTACACTTTTAAAATTACTTTTAGGTGAATACGAAAGTAACAATGCTATAAGCAAGAATATAGAATTTGAATATTTTCCTTATGAAATTAAAAATGAAAACGATTTAACTATTAATATTGCCTATAAAATTCTTCCGAATTTGGAAGAATGGAGTTTATATAAGGAACTTAATTTAATTAAAATGGATGCTAATATTTTATACAGAAATTTCAGTACGTTAAGTGGTGGAGAGATGATAAAATTCCTTTTAATTTGTGCATTCTTAAAAGAAAATAAGTTTTTACTTATAGATGAACCAACTAATCACATTGATGAAGAAAGTAAAGATTCGCTAATAGAATATTTAAAACAAAAAAAAGGATTTATACTGGTTTCACATGATAGAAAAATATTAAATGAAGTAGTTGATCATATTCTATATATAGGAAAACAAAAAATTACATTGGAACAAGGAACATATAATTCATGGAAATTTAATAAAACAAATAGAGATAATAATGAGATTGAGCAAAATAAACGATTAAAAAATGATATTATGAAATTAGATGCAATCGCCAAAAAAACTGAAAATTGGTCTAATGCTGTGGAAAAGAGTAAAAAAGGTGCTGTAGACAAAGGACACGTAGGACATCAGGCTGCTAAGATGATGAAGAGAGCAAAGGTTTTAGAAAGCAGAAGAGATAAAAAAATCGAAGAAAAAACAGGCCTTTTAAAAGACATAGATATATCACCGGACTTGCAAATGAAACCATTAATTGCTTCTAGAAAAAATCTAATTTTAGTGCAAAATTTATCAATATTTTATGACAAAAAAATATTATTTAAGAATTTAAATTTTGAAATAAATTCTGGAGAAAGAGTTGCAATAGAAGGAAAAAATGGAAGTGGTAAATCTAGCATTGTAAAATTAATAGTTGGTGAAAATATACCAAATAATAAAGGTTTAAAAGTCATGCCAAACCTGAAAATTTCATATGTATCACAAATGACAGATGAAGTAAAAGGAACTATTTCAGAGTATGCCAGATATAACAACGTTGATGAAGGTATTTTTAGGGCAATGCTTCAAAAACTAGGAGTTGATAAAGAAAAACTAGACAAGAATTTATCGGATTTAAGTGAAGGACAAAAGAAAAAAGTAATGATTGCAAGGAGTATTTCTGAGGATTCTGAGATTTATATTTGGGATGAGCCATTAAACTATCTAGACATTCAATCTCGTGAACAAATAGAGAATATGATTTTAAAATATGAACCAACTATGCTTTTTATTGAGCATGATAATGTGTTTATAAACAAAATTGCTACTAAAGTAATACAATTACCTGAAGAGTAAAAAACGCGTAATACAAAATATTTAAATGAAAGAGAAAGCAAAAAATAGATCTCAAAAGAGGTCTATTTTTTATTGGATAAAATGTCCTAAAATAAATTAATCAACCTAACACCAATTTACATAAATAGGAATATATTATTAATATAGTAGGAGGAATAGCATGAAAGAAGTTTTAAGATTAGAAAATATAAACAAGACATATCAAGCAAAAAATGGGGAAATAGAAGCTTTAAGAAATATAAATTTTAATGTAAATGAAGGCGAATTTGTTAGCATAATCGGACCAAGTCGGATGCCGGAAAATCAACATTACTTTCAATAATTGCAGGGCTAGAAGAAAAATCAAGTGGAAAGATATATATAGATAATGTAGAAACAGAAAATGTATCAAACAAAATTGGATATATGCTTCAAAAAGATAGTTTACTAGAATGGAGAACTATATATAACAATGTGGTTTTTGGGTTGGAAATAACAAAAAGAAAAACTAAAGAAAACGAGCAATATGTAAAAGATTTATTAAAAAAATATAATCTTTATGAATTTAAAGATAAATATCCATCTCAATTATCAGGAGGAATGAGGCAAAGAGTGGCACTAATTAGAACACTTGCAATAAGACCAGAAATTCTTCTATTAGATGAAGCTTTTTCAGCTCTTGATTATCAAACAAGAATAATGGTAACAAAGGATATATACAAAATTCTAAAAAACGAAAATATTACCACAGTAATGGTAACACACGATATATCAGAGGCTATTAGTATGTCTGACAGAATAGTAGTACTTACAAAAAGACCAGCAACTGTTAAAAAAATTGATACAATAGATTTTGAAATAGAAGGAAGAGATCCTATGAACTGCCGTAAAAGTCCAAAATTCAGTAAATATTTTGATAGCTTATGGAAGGAGCTAGATGTTGATGCAAAAGAAAAATAATTCAGAAGAAAGAAAGAAGTATCTAAAAAAAATTAGATTAACAAAAATATTAACATTATTTACACAAATTACAGTAGCTGTTGCATTTGTAGCATTATGGGAGATACTAGCCAATAAAGGAGTAATAGATAGCTTTATAACAAGCCAACCATCTAGAATGCTAAAAACCTTTATGAATTTATCTCAAAATGGACTATTAGAACACTTAGGAGTTACATGTTACGAAACAATAGTAGGATTCTTATCTGGAGCTATACTTGGAGTGATTATTGCAATAATACTATGGTGGTCAAAATTCCTATCAAAGGTATCTGAACCATTCTTAGTAGTATTAAATAGTTTACCTAAAATAGCACTTCGGACCGGTAATAATAATATGGGTAGGAGCAGGAACAGGCGCAATTATAGTAATGGCATTGGCAATATCATTAATAGTTACAATTCTAGAAATATTAAATGGTTTTTTAAATACAGATAGCGAAAAAATAAGAATGGCAAAAACCTTTAATGCAAACAAATTGCAGATATTAACAAAAATAGTAATACCAGCAAATATTTCTACATTTATAAATTCGTTAAAAGTGAATATAGGGCTTTCATTAGTCGGAGTAATATCAGGGGAATTCTTAGTATCAAAAGCAGGACTTCGGCTATTTAATAGTATATGGAGGTCAAGTGTTTCAGCTAGATTTAGTAATGGCAAGTGTAGTAATACTTGCAGCTGTCGCAGCAATTATGTATGAGGCAGTAGTCCTACTAGAAAAAATAATTTTAAAAACAAAAAAATTTGGATAAATTGTAATTTGACACGGTAGGGGTCGCCGTCCTCGGCGACCCGAAAGCATAGCAGGTTTTGCAATATACATGTTTTAAACAAATTACAATCAATTGAAAGGAGAAAAATTTTGAAAAAATATATTATAGGCATACTTATAATCTTATTAGTTGTTGGTGGAATTTTAGCATATTCTATGCTTAAAGATAAAAATAACGGAAACACAGAAATGACAAAAATAAGATTAAATGAAGTTACACGTTCAGTTTTTTATGCGCCACAATATGTTGCAATTAGCAATGGATATTTTAAAGAAGAAAATCTGGATATAGAAATTACCACAGGTCAAGGTGCAGATAAGGTAATGACAGCAGTACTTGCTGGTCAAAGTGATATAGGCTTTGCACGGACCGGAAGCTGCAATTTATGTATATAACGAAGGAAAAGAAGATTACATGCAAGTATTTGCACAAATGACTAAAAGAGATGGATCTTTTCTAGTTAGCAGAAAAGAAAACAAAGACTTTAAATGGACAGATTTAAAAGGTTCTACCATTATCCCTGGTAGAAAAGGTGGAGTACCATATATGACATTTGAATATGTACTAAAACAAAGTGGATTAGATACAAAAAAAGATGTAATATTAGATGATAGTATTAAATTTGACTTAATGGCAGGAGCATTTGCAGGAGGTAAAGCAGACTATGTTACACTATTTGAACCAACAGCATCAATGACAGAAGCACAAGAAAAAGGATATATAGTAGCATCAGTTGGAGAAGCAGGAGGAGAAATACCATATACAGCATACTTTGCAAAAAAGAGTTATATAAACAATAATAAAGATATAATTCAAGGCTTTACAAATGCAGTATATAAGGGCCAAACATGGGTAAAAGAACATACAGCAAAAGAAATTGCAGAAAAAATACAAAACTTTTTCCCAGATACAGATTTAAGTATGTTAGAAAGTTCAATTCAAAGATATAAAGACATAGATGCTTGGAATGAAACACCAGTACTAAAACAAGAAGCTTTTGAAAAGTTACAAACAGTAATGCAAGAAGCAGGAGAACTTACAACAAAAGCACCTTATGAAACAATAGTAAACAACGAATTTGCAAAAAAAGCTATTAAATAAAAACAAAACATAGCGCAAGTCAAAGGGGATAGACTTACGCTATGCTTCTCATAATATTTAATATATATCATGGAGGATGATTACATTATATATTACCAAACCTTAAATTAAGTTTAAAAATTACAATTTATCCAACCAATCTAAAATAAAGTTATAAACTTCCAATTTATTTACCTCATTAAGTAATTCATGTCTAGCGTTTTTAAACAATCTTAAATACACATTTCTGGTTCCGTCTTTTTTAAGCATTTTATATACTCTTAAAACACCTTTACCATTTTGCCCAACAGGGTCTTCATCGCCAGAGAAAATTAATATAGGAACCTTTACGGTTTTATTAACATTTTTCTGTTTAGATAAATATTGAGTTCCACTCAATAAATCATAATATGCTTGAACAGAAAACATTTTTCCGCATTTCTCATCTTCTATAAATTTATTAACTTCATTTTCATCACTGCAAATCCAGTCAGAAGGAGTTCTGTTTGGTTCAAACTTTTTATTAAAAGAACCTGTAACAAGATGCTCAATCAATTTACTTTTATACCTTTTACCTTTAAAAGTAGAAATTATTTTAATAAGCAGTTTCCCAGAAATAAGCCCATATTTTTGCCCACTTGTTCCAGAAATAATTACACCAGTTAAATTATCATCATATTTTGTAATATATGTACGAACAATAAGTGAGCCCATACTGTGTCCCATAACAATATAAGGTAGATTAGGATACTCATTATGAACTTTATTTTGAAGAATATGAACATCTTCTACTAACCTATCCCAGCCATTATTATCAGCAAAATATCCAAAATCATCTTCACATTTAGCTGTATTACCATGACCTAAATGATCATGACCAACTACAATGTAACCATTGTTGGCTAAAAAATTAGCAAAATCATTATATCTACCAATATGCTCTTGCATGCCGTGAACTAATTGTATTATTCCTTTGTGCTCTTTAAAATCATTATTAATCCATTTTTTTGCAAATACATCAAATCCTGTACTCGACTTAAAACTAAAAGTACTTTCCACTATAATCCTCCAATACAAATTATTACATAATAATATATCATAAAAATTTAAACAATAGAAGAGTTGAAAATAAAAAATAATTGTAATAAAATATTAAAAAAAGATAAAAATAAAAAGTAGGGGTCGCAGTCCTCGGCGACCCGTGCTTAAAAAAGATAGGAGTGAAAAATATGGAATATAGATATAAACCAGAAGGAGTATGCTCAAGAGAATTGGTATTCGATATAGAAGGAGATATTGTAAAGTCAGTAAAAGTTGTTGGAGGATGTCCAGGAAACACAGTAGGAATTTCAAAATTGGTAGAAGGAATGAAAATAAAAGACATAATAAAAAAACTAAAAGGAATTCCATGTGGATATAGAGGAACATCTTGTCCAGACCAAATTGCAAGAGCATTAGAAAAATATATAATTAAATAATGTAGGTGATGACGCCATAGGCAATATGCACTACAAAAAAAGATAAGAGGGAATAAAATATGATAAAAATAGCATTTTTTGATACAAAAGAATATGATAAAAAATTGTTTGATGAATACAATAAAAAATATGGTTATGAAATAACATATTTAGAATCAAGATTAAATAGTGAAACTGCACCACTAGCAAAAGGATTTGACGTTGTATGTATATTTGTAAACGACGTAGTAGACGAAAAAACAATTAAAATCTTAGAAGAAGATGGAGTAAAATTAATAGCTTTAAGATGTGCAGGATTTAATAATGTAGATATAAAAAAGATTGGAGAAAAGCTAAAAGTTGTAAGAGTACCAGCATATTCTCCTTATGCTGTTGCAGAACATGCAGTAGCATTACTTTTAAGTATTGATAGAAAAATATATAAAGCGTACCAAAGAACAAAAAAATACAATTTTACTTTAAACGGACTATTAGGATTTGATATACATGGTAAAACAGTTGGAGTTATAGGTTCAGGAAAAATTGGGAAAGTATTTATAAACATTATGAATGGTTTTGGATGTAGAGTATTAGCATATGATAAATTCCCAGATGAAAAAGCAGCAAAAGAAATGAATTTTGAGTATGTAGACTTAGACACATTATATAGGGAATCAGATATAATATCACTTCATTGTCCATTAACAGACGAAAATTATAAAATGATAAATGAAGAATCATTAGATAAAATGAAAGATGGGGTTGTATTAATAAACACAAGTAGAGGAAAATTAATAGACACAAAAAGCTTAATAAAAAGGTTAGAACAAGGCAAAATTGGTGGACTTGGTTTAGATGTTTATGAAGATGAAGAGGAATTCTTTTTAAATGATATGTCTAATTCATATATAAGAGATGAAGAACTCTCAATATTACTTACTATGCCAAATGTAGTAGTAACATCACATCAAGCATTCTTTACGAAAGAAGCTCTAAATAAAATTGCATTAGACACATGCGAAAATATAAAAGAGTTTTTTGAAACAGGAGATTGTAAAAATAAGGTATAAAAATAATAGCTTGCAAGTTTTACTTGTAAGCTATTTATATATTTTTATTTATTTTACTTCAGAAAAAGAATTTTTACCTGTACCGCAAATTGGGCAAACCCAGTCAGCCGGCAAATCTTCAAATTTAACTGCTTCTTTGTTCTCATCATAAATGAATCCACAAATGTCACACTTATAGTCCATAATATCATCCCTTCTAGTTAAATATATAATATAATAATATAATAAACTTGAAATGTCAATTAAAATATATACAGAAACAAGCTAAATATGATATAATAACTATTGTAAAAAGAGGAGATTTTATGGAACAAGAATACATTTTAGAAAATTGTAAATCTTTTGAACCAGAGCATATTTTTGAATGTGGACAATGTTTTAGATGGAATAAGCAAAAAGATGGAAGCTATACAGGAATATTTAAACAAAATGTTGTAAATGTAAAAAAAGCGGATAATAAAATAATTTTTAGAGGAATATGCAAAGAAAATATAAAAGACGAGTGCATAAAATATTTTGATTTAAATACTAATTATGACAATATAAAAAGTAAATTATCAAATGTGGATAATTACTTAAAAACTAGTATTGAATATGGAGAAGGAATTAGAATACTAAATCAAGATTTATGGGAAACACTTATTTCATTTATAATATCAGCAAATAATAATATTCCTAGAATAAAAGGAATAATAGAAAGAATTTCCAAAAGTTATGGCGAAAAAATAGTTTGGGATAAGGCTGAATACTACACATTCCCAACACCACAAGAATTGTCTAAAGCAAGTGTAGAGGATTTAAGAAACATTGGACTTGGATTTAGAGATGTAAGAGTATATGAAACAACTAAAATAATAAATGAAAATCCAAATAAGTTAAAAGAATTAGAAGACGAAAAAGATGTAAATAAATTAAGAGAAGAATTATTAAAGTTCCCAGGGGTAGGACCAAAAGTAGCAGATTGTGTAATGCTATTTTCCACACTAAAAAAATTAGAAGTATTCCCAATAGATGTTTGGGTACGAAGAGTTATGAATGAATTATATATAAAAAATGATGATGAAACAAAAATAAATAAAAAAGAAATAGAAGAATTGGCCAAAACAAAATATGGCAATTTAGCAGGTATAGCACAACAGTATTTATTCTATTGGAGAAGGGGAGCTTAGAGTGAATAAGGGGATACAAAAGAATTTATTAAAAATACTAAGTTTTACTATAGTTTTTATAGCAGTATTATTAATTAACAAAAAAATATATGCAAAAAGCTACACAATTGATAATATGGATATTCAAGCAGAAATACAACAAAATGGCTCAATTAATATTAATCAAAAGATTACATACAATTTTGTTGGTAATTATAATGGAATATATATAACAATTCCATATTTACTTGAAGATAGTCAAGCTAAAGAAGTAAATCTTGAAACAAAAGATTATAGTATATATAACGGAAATAAAGTAACTATAAATAAAATTATAGATTCTCAAAATGTTGAATATATCGAAGGGTTTTACGTAGATGGAGCTGTAAATGGTGGAATTTATACAGTAGATGAGGATAAGCAAAAATATAAAATAAGTGTATATTCTCCATCTAAAAATACAACAAAAACATTTACATTAAATTATAGTATATCAAATGTATGTGTTAAGCATAATGATGTAGCAGAATTGTATTATAATTTTATTGGTGGAGAATGGGATGTAGATATAAAAAAATTAAATATAGATGTAGTACTACCAAACAATCAATCCAAAGAAAATTTATATGCATTTGGACATGGACCATACAATGGAGTAGTTACAATAGAATCTCCAAATAAAGTAAATTTTAAAGTAAATAATGTAAAAAAACGGACAATATGTAGCAGCAAGGGTTGTATTTGATAAAAGTAACATAAAAAATAGTGCAAAACTTTCAAATAAAGATATGTTATTTAAAATAATGCAAGAAGAAGAAGGCATTTATAAAAATAATGAAAAGAAACAAAGATTTACTATAAAAGTATTGTTACTAGCAATAGCACTGTTCATATATTGGGTAATATTAATATTCGTATATGAAAAAGATAAGAAATATGTTACTGCGTATACTGGAGAAGATGAATTATTTAAAAAATATAATCCATTAATAGCAGGTTGTATACAGGGAAGCAGAGATGTTTTAGCAAGAGACATTATTGCCGTTATACTAAACTTAATAGATAAAAAATTAATCAAAATGGAGATACTGCCAAGTACTAGAACAAATGAATCATATACATATATATTATCAAGGCCTAGTGCAAAAGAAGAAACAGAAATGGATGAAATAGAGAAGTACATATATCATTGGTTATTTGGAGATAAAACATCTATAGATTTTGCAGAAAGGTTAAAAGAATTGCCAAAAGAAGATGATGCAAATAAGAAGTTTAAACAATTGAGCAAAATGGCAAAAGCAAAATTGAATAGAGTTGGAGCAAATGTTAGCAAAGTACCAATGGCTGTAAGAGTATTTAATGTAATGCTATTTTTTATAAGTATAATTATTGCATTAATCCATTTTCAATATAATAAGTTAAACATATATAATCCAGAAGCAATAAAAGGTATTAGTATTGAAATTATAGAGGTATTTTTGTTGTGTTTCCCAATGCTCCTTGGAATTTTATATATTCCAATATATTTAATGATATGTACAAGACATAGAGTAAACAAAGCTATAAGAAAATTTACAGGTCAAAAAGTGGTAACAACAACAGTAACCATAGTATTAATATTTTTTGTAGTTATGCTAATAACATTACTATTTGGTGAAAGCTTAAGATTTTTAATAATAGATGAATTATTAATATCAATTTCTCTTATAATAATGCTTACAGATAATTTAATGCTAAAGAATGAATCAATTATGATAGAAGACTTTAGTAGATTAAATATGATAAAAGATAAATTAGAAGATGATACATTATTTAAAGATAGAGATGTAGAACAAGTAACATTATGGGAAAAATATTTGGCATATGCAGTTGCGTTTGGAGTGGCAGATAAAATTATTAAAAGAATTAAAGAAATAAACATTGATGATGACTTAGAAAAAATATTAGAGAGTAAAATGCTCTTTGATGATATAGCATCAGGATATTATAATTTCTATGCAAATGCTAGTTTAGACAGAAGATTTGTAAAAGGATATTCGAGAATAACAGGAGAAGTTTTATCTTCTATGCGGAGAAGCAGGATCTTCTGGAGGAGGCTTTTCAGGAGGAAGCGGCCGGAGGATTTTCTGGTGGAGGTGGATTTTCTGGCGGAGGTGGCCGAGGAGGCGGCCGGAGGAGCCTTTTAATAAGGAGTGAATTATGAGTTTAAGGTTGATTTATGGAAGAGCAGGAACTGGGAAAAGCCAGTTCTGCTTAAACAAAATTAAAGAGCAAATAAATAATAAAACAGCACAAAAAATATATCTTGTTGTGCCAGAACAATTTTCATTTTCGACAGAAAAAAGATTGCTAGAAACACTAGAACAAAACAGTGTAATAAATGCAGAAGTTATAACATTTAAAAGAATGGCACATAGAATTTTTACAGAAGTTGGAGGACTTACAGAAGTAAACTTATCAAAAACAGGTAAGGCAATGCTTGTAAGCAACATATTAGAAAAATATAAAAAAGATTTACAATTTTTAAATAAATCATCCGAAAATATAGATATAGTATTAAGGACTATAACGGAATTAAAAAAGCATGATGTAAAACTAGAAGATTTAGAGCAAAAACAAAAAGAGACAGAAGACGAATACTTAAAAATAAAATTAAATGATATAAATACAATATACAAAAAATATGAGAAAACATTACAAAATAAGTATATAGACGAAGATGATATACTTACAATTCTTGCAAAGAAAATAGAAGAAAGCAGTATGTTTGATAATTCATATATTTACATAGATGAATTTTCTGGTTTTACAAGACAAGAATACAATGTAATAAAAGAATTATTAAAAAAGGCCAAAGAGATTGATATTACAATATGTTCGGACGAAATAAATATACAAAAACAGCCAGAAGAAGATATTTTTTATCAAAACAAAATGGTAATTCAAGAATTAATAAAATGTGCTCACGAGGTTAATGTAAATTTAGAAGAAAATATAGAATTAAAAAATACTTATAGATTTAAAAATGAGGAATTAAAACATTTAGAAAAAAATATTTATGAGGTACCATATAAAATATATGAAAAACCAGTAAACAATATACATATAAGCTTGCTTAGTCAGCCATATTCAGAAGTAGAATATGTAGCAAAAACGATAATAGAATTAGTAAGAGAAAAAAAATATAGATATAAAGATATATCAGTAATTACAAAAAATATAGATGAATACACAAACATAGTAAAAGCAATTTTCGAAAAATATGAAATACCAGTATTTATAGACCAAAAAGAAGATTTAAGTCAAAATATTTTAGTAAAATATGTGCTTTCAATTTTAGAAATATATGCAAAAAGTTGGTCACAAGATGCAGTACTTGCATATATAAAAACTGGTTTTCTTCCACTAGAAAAAGAAGATATATATAATTTAGAAAACTATTGCAAAAAGTGGGGAATAAAAGGCAACAAATGGTATAAAGAAGATTGGAAATATGATAGCTTAAACAAAGATGTAGAAAAGCTAAACGAATTAAGAAGAAAAATTGTAGAACCACTATTAAAACTAAAAACAAGTTTAGACGAATCAAAGCTAGCAGAAGAAATAACAACAAAGTTATATAGGTTTTTAGAAGAAAATCAAATAAGAGAAAAACTAGAAGAAAAAGCAGAAAAATTAGAGCAAGCAGGTAGAAAAGATGTAGCAAATAAGTATAAATCTAGTTGGAATATTCTTATGCAAATATTTGATGAGATAGTGCTAATATTTAGCCAAGACAAAATGAGTTTTAAACAATACAAGAATATATTAAAAGTTGGATTAGAATTTTCTAGTTTAGGAGAAATACCTCAAGTAATAGATCAGGTTATAATAGGAGATACAGATAGGTCTAGAAACCATAAAGCAAAAGTTGTATTTATACTTGGCTTAAATGACGGCGTATTTCCTGCGGTTAATTCAGGAGAAGGTTTCCTTAATGATAAAGACAGAAACTATTTAAAACAAAATGGAATTGAACTTGCAAAAGGAACAATAGAAAACTTGTATGAAGACCAATTTAACATATATAGAGCGTTTACAACAGCAGAAGATGAACTATATTTATCTTATGTATCAACAGATAAAGAACAAAAAGCTAAAAGACAATCTATATTAATTTCTAGAATAAAAAAGATGTTTAAAAATCTAAAAGAAGAAAGTGATGTAGTAAGTAAAAATGATAGTATTTTAACAGCAGAAAGTACATTTAATCAAATGCTTTCAAACATTAAAGATTTTAAACAAGGAAAAGAGATAGATGAAATTTGGTTTGCTGTGTATAATTGGTACATGCAAAATGATGAATGGAAGCCTAAATTAAAAGAGGCTATAAAAGGTTTTTCACATAAAAATGATGCAGAAAAAATAACAGAAGAAAATATAAAAAGACTATATGGAAACACTTTAAAAACAAGTGTATCAAGGCTTGAACAATATAGAGAATGTCCATTTTCTTTCCATTTAAAATATGGACTAAAATTAAAAGAAAGAGAAGAATTTGTAGTAAGACCAATTGATACAGGTTCATTTATGCATGAAGTAATAGATGAGTTCTTTGAAAATACAAAAAATATAAAAACAATAGAAGACCAAGAAATAAAAGAAATAGTAAATAACATAATCGATGAAAAACTTTCACTTAGCAAAAACTATATATTTACAAGCACACCAAGGTTTGCAGTACTTACAAACATACTAAAAAAAGCAATACTTCAATCAATAACATATATAGTTCAACAAATGAAAAATAGCGATTTTGAAATAGCAGGAAACGAAATAGAATTTAATAGAAAAATAGATAATGTAGAAATAACAGGTAAAATAGATAGAATAGATACAGCACAAAATGAACAAGGCAAATACATTAGAATAATAGACTATAAATCATCAGATAGAAGTATAAATTTAAATGAGCTAGAAGCGGGAACACAAATACAATTATTAACATATTTAGATACAGCGGTAGAAAAAACAAAGAATATACCTGTTGGAATGCTTTATTTTAACTTAATAGACCCAGTAATAAAAGCAAGTAGAAATTTAACAGATGAACAAATACAAGAAGAATTAAAAAAGCAATTTAGAATGAGCGGTATGGTATTAGCAGATGTAAACATTATACGAATGATGGATAAAAACTTACAAACAGGTGCTTCAAGCACAATACCAGTAACTCTTGACAAAAATGGAGATATAATGGATTCTCGCTCAAATGCAATAACAAAAGAACAATTTACTTTATTGCAAAATAAGGTTAAAAAAATAATAAAGCAAATAGCAAAAGAAATATTAGAAGGAAATATAGAAATAAAACCAACATACAACAAAGGAAAAAAAGAAGAAGCATGCAAATATTGTGAATATAAATCAATATGTTGTTTTAATCCAAATGTAAATAACTATTCATTTATAGATAATAAATCAAAAAAAGAATTGTTAGATAATTTACAATAAAGCGAAAGGAGAAACAAAATGGGATTAATAGGTTTTTATGCAGGATCATTTGATCCATTTACGAACGGACACTTGCAAATAGTAAAAAAAGCTGCCAGATGTTTTGATAAAGTAATAATAGGTATAGGACACAATAAAGATAAATCAGAGCGTATAGACAAAAATAAAATGAAAGAAGCAATAGAAGAAACAATAAAAGAAATAGGATTAAGTAATGTAGAAGTAGTACTTTATGAAGGGCTAACAGTGGAAAAAGCAAAACAAATGAATTGCGACATATTAATTAGAGGCCTAAGAAACGGTACAGATTACGAATATGAAGAGAATATATCTGCAATAAATGAAAAATTAGCAGGAATGGACACATGTTATTTTAGAGCAGGAGACCTAGGCTACTTATCTTCAAGCATTGTTATGGAACTATATACACATAACAAAGAAATAGATAAATATGTGCCAAAAGCAGTTGCAAAATTATTGCAAACAATGTAGAGGTGAAGAAAAGGAATATGATAATAGGAATTACAGGAAATTCTGGTTCGCGGAAAAACTTTATTTAGCCAAGAATTATGTGCAAAAACAAATGCAAAGTTAATAAATGCAGACCAAATTGTAAAAGAATTATCAAAGTGTGAAGAACCATATTATAAAGAAATAGTAAAACAATTTGGACAAGAAATATTATTAGAAAATAAAGAAATAAACAGACCCAAATTAGCACAAATAATTTTTAGCGATAATCAAAAAAGAGAAGAATTAAATAAAATTACATGCGCGCATATTGCAAAAAAAATTAAAGAAGAAGCGAAAGAAGAAACCCAAAGAATAGCAATAATAGATGCACCACTTCTAATAGAAACAAAGCTAAATGAAATATGTGATATAGTAGTTTCTGTTATAGCAAATGAAAGTACAAAAATAGAAAGAATTTGCAAAAGAGATAATGTTGACAAGAAAACAGCAAAACAAAGGCTAAACAGCCAGCTTGCGGAAGATACATATATTAAAAATTCAAATTATGTTTTAATAAACAATAATGCAAATCTAGAAAAAGAAGCAAAAGACTTTTTAGAATTGTTAAGTAATAAAAATTTATTTAACAAAGAAACAGTTATAATAAAAAATGAAAACATAAGATATATGCAATTCAAAAAATTATTAGATTATAAAAATATTAAACATTGTTTTACTCTAAAACCATTAGATGTGGGAAGCAATGATACTTATAAAGAAATAAAAGATATAGCAAACAAAAACTATAATGATATATGTAATTTATTAAAATTAAATAGTAACAACATAGTAAGACCATATCAAACACATACAAACAATGTGAAAAAAATAAGTGGTGAAGTTGGCATATTTCCACAAGAATTAAAAGATATAGATGGATTAATAACACAAGAAAATAATAAAATACTTTCTTTAACATTTGCAGATTGCACACCAATATATTTATATGATAAACAAAAAAATATAATAGGTAATATTCATTCAGGATGGCAGGGAACAATTAAAAAGATAGCAAAACATGCAATAATTCAAATGAAAAAAGAATTTAATTCTAATCCAAAAGATATTGTGTGTGTAATAGGACCAACAATTAGAAAATGTCATTTTGAAGTACAAGAAGATGTAAAAAACAAATTTTATAATGCATTCAATTACATGAAAAATATAGATAAAATAATAGAATTTAATAAAAACACAAATAGTTATTTTATAGACACAGTAGAAATAAATAAAGAACTACTAAAAGAAGAAGGAATATTAGAAGAAAATATAGTAGATAGTGGGATTTGTACATACTGTAATAGCAATATAATTCATTCATATAGAAAAGAAGGAAAACAGGCAGGAAGAAATACAGCATTAATCTGTTTAAAATAGAAAGGAACAAAATATGTATCAAACATGGGAAGAATTAGAAGAAGCATGTAAAAATTGCAACAAATGTAAACTCTGTGCAAACAGGCATAATGTGGTAATAGGCACAGGAAATAGAAATGCAAAAATAATGTTTATAGGAGAAGGACCAGGTGCAGACGAGGATTTGCAAGGAATACCTTTTGTAGGGAAAGCTGGCAAATTAATGGACAGAGCTTTTGAAGGGATAGAAATAAAAAGAGAAGAGGTATATATAGCAAACATAGTAAAGTGTAGGCCTCCAAATAATAGAAATCCAGAATACGAAGAAGCAGATGCTTGCAAAGAATATTTAGAAAGTCAAATTAATCTAGTAAAACCAGAAATAATTATACTATTAGGAAGTGTGGCACTAAAAAATATATTAGGCAAAGAATATGGAATAACATCAAGCAGAGGAAAATGGTTTGAAAAAGACGGAATAAAATGTTTACCAACATTTCATCCAGCAGCATTATTAAGAGATGAAGCAAAAAAAATAGATTTCTGGAACGATTTAAAAAAAGTAAAACAGTTGACATGAAAAAACAAAATGGGGAAAAAGGGGTCAGACCCCTTTTTCCCCATTTTTTTAATATAAATTATTAATTGTATCTCTAGATTTATTAAATCCAAATAATTTTTTTACTTTTACAAAGAAAGTAGAAACAAAAGATAAAGCGCGTTTTGTGTTATCAACTAAAACTAAACTATTTTCTGATGTTTCAAATAAGTTTATTTCACCAAATTGCTCTATTTGTTCTTTCTTTTTCTCAAGGCTTTCCATTATTTTGCGGTAGAATTCATTGTAAAAAGTGTAGTTCTCATTAGAGCCCATTATATTTTTAAAATTATACAATTTATTTTTATATTCTTTTACATCTTCTAAATTTCTAATATTATTAAATTCAGAAATAAAGCAACTTTCAATAATTAAGTTTTGAGTTTTAAAGAATATAGAAGTTATACTATCCTTTTTTGAAGCAATTAGTTTATTTAATAATTTGATTTCACTTACTTTATTAGCATATTGAAGTTCACTTGCAAAATAGTTTAAGTCATTCTCATAAGCTAGAAGTAAATCTATATTTTTAACAATTGTGTTATAAGCCCTTTTATTAGATTTTAAAATAAAAGTATTTTTAAAAACGTCATTACTGTTTAAAGTACTATGAAAAAGTGGATATGTACCTGTAAAATAAGCCATCTGGTTAACTAAAGCACATTCTAAAGGATAATAATTTGGACTGATTGTGTTCAATGAAACATTGTAATAAGTTTCTGAAGTAGAAGGACACATATTAGCTTCTGAAGCCATTAATTGAACAGCGGCCTCATTAATGCCAAGACCAGAATTTAAAGTGCAATTATATAAGCCCATTTTAACTAAATTATTATTTGCATCTCTAAATTCTTGAATATAATGTATACATTCATGCATTGCAAGCTTTGCCATTTCGTCCAAATCATATTCCTTGTTAAAATAAATAGAATTATTTTTATAAAAATATTTTGCACCTGCTGAATCTTCTGGCATTTTTGCAATATACATATTAATTCTAGAAAGAGACGTAAATAACTCGCTTTTATTTAAGTTATGCTCAGGAAAAGCGAGGCATAGTTTACTTGCTATACTAATTGCAATCGTATTAACTTTTAAGGTGTCTAATTGTTCTACAATTTCAATACCTTCTTTTTTTAGTCTAGAATTAGTGCTCATTCGTAACTCCTTTTAAATCTTTGGTACACAAATATTATATAACATAAAGAATGAAAAAATATTTCAAAACAATTAAACTTATATTACAAATTTGTTACATCTGATTTTAAATATATATTGAAAAATTTTATTTATATTGATAAAATATGAATAATTAAATAGACAAATTGGAATTTGTTTAATTGATGTGGAAGATGTGATTTATTGCAAACGTTGTAGGGGTCGCACTCCTGGGCGACCCAAAGGCATCGAAGACTTTGCAATAGCTGTAGGGGGCCCTGTGTTCGCAAAAAAAGGGTGAATTCAGGACAGTCCCCAAAATCCCCAGATTTGGTGATTTTGAGGGACAGTCCCTAGAATTCCCCTCACACAAAATCCAATCTGTAAAATTAGGAGGAATCCAAAATGGAAAAATGTTTATTACTAGGTAATGGTGGAAGAGAAGCTGTGCTAGCAGAATATATTAGCAAAGGCTATAGTTTGTATACAGTATGCCCTTATGAGAATCCAAGCATTATAGAAATGGTAAATAAATCAGGAGGTAAATATATTGTAGCAGATCCATTTAACAAAGAGATAGTTTCAGACTTTATAAAAGAAAATAATATTGAAGTATGTTTAATAAGTAGTGATAATTTATTACAAGACGGATTAATAGATGTTGCAAGAGAATTAGGATTAAAAACATTTGGACCAACATCAAAGGGGGCTAAAATAGAATGGAGCAAAACTTATGCGCTAGATATAGTAGAAAAATTAGCTCCACAAATGATAATAAAAAACTATAATATAACAAGCATAGAAGAATTAAAAAATATAATAAATTCATATAATGATGATAGCTTTGTTGTAAAACCAGAAGGACTTACAGGCGGAAAAGGAGTAAAAGTTGGAGGAATACATTTTAAGGGGAAAGACGAAGGGCTTGAGTATGCAAAAAGCTGTTTAGAAATAAGTGGAAATGTAATTATTCAAGACAAAATAGAAGGAAGAGAATTCACTGTAATGGCATTAACAGATGGAGAAAATATTGTAGTTACTCCAACAACATTTGACTATCCATATAGATTTAATGAAGATAAGGGACCAGGAACAGGTGGAATGGGTTGCCTAAGTTTTGAAAATGGAATGTTACCATTTTTAGAACAAAAAGACATAGACGAATGTAGCAATTTAATAAAAGAAACATTAAAATATATAAATAAAGATAATTTAGAATTTAATGGAGTTATATATGGAGGATTCTTTAAAACAAAAAATGGAATTAAATTTATAGAATTCAATTCTAGATTTGGGGATCCAGAAGCACTAAATGTTTTAAATTCATTAGAAACTCCATTTACAGATGTAATGAAGAATATATTTAACAAAACACTAAGCACAGAAAACTGCAAATTCAAAAAAGAATGTACTTTTACAGTATACATAGTTACAAAAGAATATGCAGTAGAAAGTAGAAAAGAACCTTTGATATTTACAATAAGTAGAGAAGCAATAGAAAAACAAGGGGTAAAAATATATTTTGCAAACACTAAGCATTTAGAAGGTAATAAATATTCATCAGTAAGCAATTCTAGATTATTTGGTTTAACAACATCAGCAAAATCTTTTCAAGAAGCAAAAGAAAAAGTATATAATGCAATAAAAGGAAACATAGATGAGAAATTAGATTATAGAACAGATATAGGAAATATATATGAACACTAAAAAGAGGCTTTAATAGCCTCTTTGTTAATCCCAATCTGTTTTTTGTTTTGTTTGAACATTATGAGAAATTGTTTTAGAACTTGATAACACATACTCGTTTACATGTTCATCTATTTTTTCTACTGCATCAGCTTGCTTTGATTTATAATTTATTGCAGAAAATAGTAATGGAGAAACAGTAATAATTTGTTCCTGCTGTAAAGGTTCTGGTTCAACATTCTCTACTTCTTTTACTACAGGTTCTTCAAAAGAATTATCTAAAGAAACATCAATTCTAGGTTTTTCAATAGAAGTTTCAGGTGAACTAAATAATTCTTCTTTACTAGGTTCTTCTTCAATTTCCAAATCTATTGTTGGTGTATTATTTTCTTTTACAAGACTTTGTTCGTCTTGATTATCTTGAATAGTAGGAATTTCTGGCTTGTTATCCATTTCTTTGCTCTGTTCTTTAACTTCGTCATTAGGTTTTGCTACCAATTCATATTCTTTTTTTACTTCGTCTTGCTTAATATGTTCAGCAGGCGATTCTTCTGGCTCTGTTGGCAAATCTTCTTGCAATTTTTTTGCAGAGTCAATGTTTTCTTCTTGTTTTTCCTCAGCTGTACTAGTTGAAACTTTTTCAACCTCAGCATCAGGGATTTCTTGCTTTTTTAGCTCAGGCAAATCAAGTTCTTGTTCTGCATCAGATTTAGATAATTTTATTTCTATGCCATCTTTTAAGTTTTCTTGATTTATTTCATTAAGTGAAGAATTTGTGTACTTGGCCTTTTCTGATTTTGCATAAACTGTATTTATACAAGAGTTGAAAAAACCATTAGAAATTGCTTTATCTGGCGGAAGCAACAAATTAAAATAACTTATTATTGCATATCTTTTAATATCGTCCATTTCTTTAAACTCTTCATAAGAAAGTGATTTGTTATTTACATTTAAGCCAGGTGTTCTCAATTTGTTTAAATAGCTTGGTGAATAATCCAAATATGTGGCATTTAATATAAGTTCCTTGTATTTATCATTAAATTTAATAGAACTATTTTTATATACCCACTTAAACATTTCATTTACATTGTTTGGCTTTTGAGAAATAGCCAAAAGAGCAGTATATGCAGAAGCTTGTTTAGCTAAATCTGAATAGACCTTTTGTGGCTGTTCTTCTTGTTTAGGCTCTTTAGACAATTCTGCAGTTTCAAAAGTAGTTGAATTATTATTTTCTTTATGTTCTTCATCCCTAGAGATAGAATGTAAATATTCATCTGAGGTATATCTTTTAATGTCAGATTGATGTTTTATAAAATCATCTAATTCAAATTTATCATGTATAGAATACTTATTTTCCCATTGTTCACGTTCTCTTGCAAATTCTTCAAAGGTGCCAGTGTGTTTAGTAATTTCAACAAGATCTTTAAAAGCCATTTCTTGGTCAAAAGCATTTTCTCTTAAATTTCTTTTACTAGTCATGTGTTCATATTTTGACTGATACATTTTAAGAAATTTGTCTTTTGGATATTTTTCTTTCCAAGCATTAACTTTTTTCTCTAACGTTTTTAAATCATCAGTATCTCTAATTATTACATATAATTCTCTTAAAGCTTTACTCTGATTTTCAATCTTTTTATTCTCATTAAATTTAATTTGAGACTGAATGTATTGGGTAACAGAAGAATAATATTCATTAAGTAAGTATTCAATCCTTTTTTTAAATTCAGGACTAGGATTATCTAATAATTTTTTATATTTATTTTTCCATGAAGCAATTCTGTAATCTAAAAGCTCAATATCTTGAAGTTGTACAGCTTCTGCAATAATTTGGCAAAGTTCAAAATATGCTTCATCTTCTAATTTTTTTAATTCTTCCTTTTCTGCTTTTGCATTTCCCATACAATAGCCCTCCTAAAATTTATTCCAACAATAATTATATCAAGATTTGCAAGAAAAGTAAAGAAAAGGTAATTTACAATTTTTATAACTTATTGTTTAAAAAATAGATAATCTATGATAGAATAACAAAGTAAAATAAAAATTAAGGGGATAACTATGATAACAAGAAATGAAACAAGAAAAATATTTGTAGGAGATGTACAAATAGGTGGACAAAATAAAGTAGTAATTCAATCAATGACAAATACAAAAACAAAAGATGTTAAGTCAACAGTGGAACAAATTTTAAAATTAGAAGAAGCTGGTTGTGAGATTATAAGAGTTGCATGCTTAGACGAAGAAGATGCAAAAGCAATAAAAGAAATAAAAAGTAAAATACATATACCAATTGTTTCTGATATACATTTTGATTATAGAATAGCACTAGAAGCAGCAAAAGCAGGAGTAGATAAAATAAGAATAAATCCAGGAAATATTGGAAGCGTAGATAGAGTAAAAGCTGTAGTAGATGCTTGTAAAGAAAGAAAAATTCCAATTAGAATAGGTGTAAACAGTGGATCACTTCCAAAAGATATTTTACAAAGAGATGGAAAACCAACAGCAAAAGGAATGGTAGAAGCAGGGTTAAGACATATAAAAATATTAGAAGACTTAGATTTTTATGATATGGCATTATCATTAAAAGCATCATCATTAGACTTGTGCATAGAAAGTTATAAAGAAGCTGCAAATACAATAAATTATCCATTACATCTAGGAGTAACACATGCGGGAACAGAGTTTAGTGGAACTGTAAGCTCAAGTATAGGACTTGGAATTTTGTTAAGAGAAGGTATTGGAGATACAATGAGGGTATCATTATCAGCAGATCCTGTTAAAGAAATAAAAGTTGCCAAAGAAATATTAAAAGATTGCAATTTATATAAAAATGCACCAACACTTATAGCGTGCCCAACATGTGGAAGAATTCAATATGATTTAATACCAATAGCAAATGAAATAGAAGAATTTTTACAAACTATAAAAGCTCCTATTACAGTAGCTGTAATGGGTTGCGGAGTAAATGGACCAAATGAAGCAAGACACGCAGATATAGGAATTGCCGGAGGAATTAAAGAAGGACTTTTATTTAAAAAAGGTGAGATAATTAGAAAAGTAAAACAAGAAGATATAGTAAAAGTACTAAAAGAAGAAATTTTAAAAATAATATAAACAGGTGATAAAAGTGGGAGATATAAATGTTTACACAGGACCAATGAAATGTGGTAAAACTCAAAAGATATTAGATGAAGCTAAAAGACAACAAATAGCAGGAAAAAACGTAAAAATATTTAAACCAACTATAGATGATAGATTTTCAGAGCAAAGTGTTATCAGCAGAAATGGATATAAACAAAATGCAATTAATATTAATAGCATAGACGACATAAAAAATTATGATGCAGATGTATATGTAATTGATGAATTTCAATTTTTAAAAGGAGATTTAGATGAACTATATAAACTTACCAAAAAAGGAAAAAAGTTTTTTATAGCTGGTTTAAATCTAACATCAGAAAGAAAGACTTTTGGACCAATGGGAGATTTATTGTGTATGTCTGATAATGTTCAAATGTTAACATCTGTATGCGAAAATTGCAGAAGTGAAGAAGCTATTTTTACATATTTTAAGGGAAAACAAAAAAATGGAGATATACTAGTAGGAGACGAAGGACTATATATTCCTGTATGTAGAAAATGCTACGAAAAATTAATGAACGAAAATAATTAAAGGTGAAACATATGGAGATAATTGTTGGCAAAACAGCAGGGTTCTGTTATGGAGTTAAAAATGCTGTTGATAAAACAAAAGAGTTAGTACAAAAACAAAGAGAAACATATTGTTTAGGAGAACTAGTGCATAATAAACAGGTTACACAGGATTTGGAAGAACAAGGTCTTATAATTATTAATGATGTGGAAAAAGCAAAGAACAATGTAATAATAAGGTCACATGGTGTGCCAAAAGAAATATACAAAAAAGCTGAAGAGTTCAATTTAAAAGTAATAGACTTAACATGTCCAAATGTATTAAAAATACACAATATTGTAAAAGAGTATTCAGCAAAAGACTATTATATTTTTATAATAGGACAAAAAGATCATGCAGAAACAATAGGAACAGTGAGCTATTGTAGAAAAAATTCAACTATATTAGAAAAAGAAGAAGATGTAGAAAAGGCAATAAAAAATTTTAAGGAATCTAATTTGAAAAAATTATTACTAGTTTCTCAAACTACATTTAGTGTGGAGAAATTTAATAAAATTGTAAAAGCTGTGGAAGAAAATGTAGATAAAAATATAGTCTTCGAAGTTAAGAATACAATTTGTAATGCTACAAGCATTAGACAAAAAGAAACCCAAGAAATAGCAAAACAAGTAGATTTAATGATTATAATTGGTGGAAAACATAGTTCAAACACTACTAAATTATATGAGATCGCTAAAAAAGAATGTAAAAATTGCATACTTATAGAAACATCAGAAGAGCTAAATAAAAATAGACTTAAAAATATAAGTAAAATAGGAATTATGGCAGGTGCTTCAACCCCAAGCGAAAGTATAAATAACACTGTTGAAAAATTAAAAGAAATATGTTAGAATTATAGTGGATTAATTTTAAAGAAGGGGATATTGCATGAATCAAATTCTTGTTTCGCAAAAATTATATGTAACACCAGATATGAAGAAAAAGAAAAAAGCATTTAAATTTGAATTCTTTTTATCTGTTTTTTTGCTATGCGTATTATCTTCTTATGCAATTTATGCAGAGTACGATAGAAACAAGAGTGAAGAGGTATCAAAAGAAATTTTACAAGAAATTTCTTTTCAAGATACAACAAAACTTGTGGATGAAGAAGTAATAGTAGTAAGATTGAATGCAATTCCTGAAGAAAAAAATGTAACTACAACACAAGTGGTTCAAATAGAACAAAAAATAGAAGTTCCAGATGAGCAAAAACTAACTGCAAGTGATGGAACAATATATTATACAATAGGAGTAATTAATATACCTTCAATAAATGTTAACTATCCAATACTTTCAACATATACAGACGAATTGTTAAAAATAGCTCCATGTAGATTTCACGGACCAAATCCAAATGAAGTAGGAAATCTTTGTATAGCAGGTCATAACTATAAAAATTCAAAATTCTTTAGCAAAGTGCCAAATTTGCAATTAGGAGATAAAATAGAAATAACAGATTTAAGTGGTAGAATGTTAACATATACTGTATATGATAAATTTATAGTAAATCCAGATGAGTTAGAATGTACAAGCCAATTAACAAATGGAAATAAAGAAATAACACTAATAACATGTACAAATGATAATAAACAAAGACATATAATAAAAGCAAGAGTAATGTAACATAAAATAAAGGGCGACATAGTCGCCCTTTATTTGCTCTATATAAATTTATATATTGTAGTTGTATTATAAGTATTCCCTGCTTTTAACAAAGGTGTAACAAAATTTGGTTGATTCATAGAGTCTGGTAGAAATCCAGTTTCTAAGCAAACACCAGAACGATTTTTATAACTACAATTCTCTTTACCAATTACTTTATTATTTTCTATAAAGTTTCCAGCATAAAATTGAACGCCGATACTATCAGTATAAACTTCCATAGTTCTTCCAGAACTTTCATCAGATAAAACAGCTATTTTTTCAATACCATTATTAGTTTTGTTAATAACAAAACTATGGTCATATCCACCAGTATATTCAAATTGTTTAAAGTCTTCATTTATTCTAAGACCTATTTGGGTTGGAGTTCTAAAATCCATAGGGGTATTAGAAACATCTATTAATTCCCCAGTAGGAATAAGTTCGTCATCAACTTCTACATATTTATCAGCATTTATGTACAATTTGTGCTCCATTGCAGTTCCACTATTATGACCAGATAAGTTAAAATAACTATGATTTGTCATATTTGCAATAGTATCTTTATTAGATGTTCCTGTATATTTTATTTTTAAATTGTTATCATTATCTAAGCTATAAGTAACTGTTATATTAAATTCCCCAGGGAATCCCTGATCCATATCTGGACTTACTAAGTTAAAAGAGACAGAATTGGAATCTTCATCTATAGAATAATCCCAAAGCCTACTATTATATGGATTAAATCCACTATGCAAGTCATTTTTTCCTCTTTCATTTTTATCTAAATTATAAGTTGTACCATTTAGTACAAAACTAGCATTTTTAACTCTGTTGCTGTTTCTTCCAACAGTTGAACCAAAGTAGCAAATATCATTTTTAAAATAATTTTCCAAAGAATCAAATCCTAAAACAACATCAGCTAGATTACCGTTTTTGTCAGGAACAAACAAAGAAACAAGTACAGCTCCAAAATTAGTAACCTTTGCAACAAGACCATTAAAATTGCTTATTGAAAAAAGTTTAACACAGTTTCCATTTAAATCTTTTCCAAAATCAGATATTTCAATACTCATAAAACACCTCCATTAATATGAATAAAGTATATTATATTAATAAATAAAAAGCAAATAAGATATGATATTTTAACACAAAAAATGAAAAACCTTCATAAAATATAGAGAGATATATTTTAGGGAGGTTTAACTTTTATGGCAAGAATAATAGTATTTAATAATGATACAAATAGAATGGAAAATTATTATAGAAATGAAAACGAGGCTATGCCATACAATGCAAATAGAAGCTTAACAGTTGGAGAATTCAGAGGTTCTAGCAAAAGTCCAACACTATGGACAACAAAAAGAGCAATGCAGAGTTTTAACACAACAAGATATTTATTTGGAGCACCAATTCCAGTAGGATTTGCATTTAAAAGACCATGGGAGCGGAGGACATGGTTCGCAAAGTCAGCACTATGCAGGAGTAGCATTTGATGCAGGTCAAGTGTTAAGTACATCAGAAAGAAATAGACTATGGAACACAGCAAACAGTTCACGGAGTATGGACCTATGTAGAACCACAAAGTTTAACACCTACTTGGGTACATTTTGATAAAAGATTTGGAAGACCAGCCTGTGGCACAGCAGGATATCCATTAATAAAAAGAGGTAGTATAAGTACGTATGTGCTTATAGCACAAGATGATTTGAACACATTAGGATTTAGAACAGGTGGATTAGATCGGAATATTTGGAGGCAGAACCGAAGAAGCAGTAAGAAATTATCAAAGGAGCAGAGGACTACCAGTAGATGGAATAGTAGGTTGCAATACTTGGCGCTCACTACAAGAAGACGTAGTAGGAACAGGAAGAACAAGCACTACAATAGATTAGAAAGTATAAATGGAATTTTGCGAAGTGTGAAATGTGAAGTTTCACACTTCATATAAAAGTTGTATTTATAAAAAATCTGTGATACAATATGAAAAAAATTAAAGAGGTGCATATATATGAAGGTTATATTATTACAAGATATTAAAAATGTAGGAAAAAAGGATGAGATTATAAATGCAAACGATGGTTATGCAAGAAACTTTTTATTTCCAAAGAAACTAGCATTAGAAGCAACAAAGGACAACCTTTTAAAACTACAAGCAAAAAAAGATTCACAAGCACATAAAAAAAGTTTAGAGATAGAAGAATTTAAAAAACAAGCAGAGAAAATAAATAATATAACATTAAATTTAAAAGTAAAAGCAGGAGAAAACGGAAAAATATTTGGTGGAATAACAGCAAAAGAAATATCACAAGAACTAAAAAATAAACAAAATATGGATATAGATAAAAAGAAAATAGTTTTAAAAGAAACAATAAAAAACATAGGAAGATTTTCAGTAGATATAAAATTTGGAGAAGGAATAACATCAAAATTAACGGTAGACATACAACCAGAATAAAAAGAGTAGAGGATAAAGAATGCTGACATCACCAGATGTTCAGTAGGGACATAGCTCTTCATACAAAGACTATCTTCAAAGATAAGCTTTGTCCCTATACATTAGCAAAGGAGGAAATCATGGAATTAGGAAAAGTACCACCACACGATATAGAAGCAGAACAAGCCGTAATAGGAAGTATGCTTACAGATAAAGACGCTGTAGTTGACAGTATAGAAGTTCTAAAACCAGACGATTTTTATAGACAAGATAATAAAACAATATATGAAGCAATAACAAACTTATATAATAGAGCAGAGCCAATAGATATAATAACAGTAAAAGCAGAACTAATATCACTTGGAAAATTTGAAGCAGTTGGAGGACTAGAATATTTAGCAGTTTTACCAGATAAAGTTCCTACAACAGCAAATGTAGAAAAATATATAAGAATTGTAGAAGAAAAATCTATACTAAGAAAACTTATAAGAACATCTAATGAATTAATAGATTTAGGATATGCGGAAACAGAAGATCTAGACACAATAATGGATCAAGCAGAAAAAAAGATATTCGAAATAGCACAAGGAAAAAATCAAAAAGGCTATACACCATTAAAAGAAGTATTAGTAGAAACATTTGCAGAAATAGAAAAATTATATAATCAAAAAGAGCCAATAACAGGAATTCCAACAGGATTTGCAGATTTAGATTACAAAACAGCACGGACTTCACAATTCAGATTTAGTATTAGTTGCTGCAAGACCTGCAATGGGTAAATCTGCATTTGCACTAAATATTGCAACAAATGCAGCATTACAAGCAAAAGTGCCAGTTGTTATATTTAACCTGGAAATGTCAAAAAGTCAGTTAGTAAACAGAATTCTATGTAGTGAAGCTATGGTAGATAGCAATAAAATAAGAACAGGAAAAATAGAAGAAGATGACTGGGTAAAACTTGCAACAGCACTTGGACCTCTTTCAGAAGCTCCTATATATATAGATGATACACCAGGTATAACAGTAACAGAAATAAGAGCAAAATGTAGAAAATTAAAACTAGAAAAAAATATAGGACTAATAGTAATAGATTACTTGCAATTAATTCAAGGAACAGGAAAAAGAAATGCTAGCCGTGAACAAGAAATCTCAGAAATAAGTAGGTCTTTAAAAATACTTGCAAAAGAATTAGATGTTCCAGTAATTGCATTATCACAATTATCAAGAGCAGCAGAACAAAGAGCTGACCATAGACCAATGCTTTCAGATCTTCGTGAATCTGGTGCTATTGAGCAAGATGCAGACATAGTAATGTTTTTATATAGAGATGATTACTATAACCCAGATACAGAAAAGAAAAATATAGCAGAAGTTATAATGGCAAAACACAGAGCTGGTTCAACAGGAACGGTAGAGCTATTATGGCTTGGCAATTATACTAAGTTTGTAAATATAGAAAGATATAGAGATGAATAAAATAAGGGGGCTCCAACATTTAAAATGTGGGACCCTCTATTTGTATTTATTAAAAATAAATGCTATAATTTTAGCATTAAACAATTAGGAGACAAAATATGAAAGATAAAATTTTGCAAACAATAAAAAAATATAATTTAATAGAAAAAGGAGATAGTATAGTAATAGGAGTATCAGGCGGACCGGATTCAATATGCCTATTGAATGTACTAAATGAATTAAAAGAAGAATTAGATTTTAAAATATTTGTAGCACATATAAATCATATGATACGAAAAGAGGCAGACGAAGAAACTGAATATGTAAAAAGATTTTGCAAAAACATAGGGGTAGAATGCTTTACAAAGAAAATAGATGTAGTAAAAATTGCAAAAGAATCAAAAATGGGAACAGAAGAAGCAGGGAGAAAAATAAGATATGATTTTTTTGAAAAGGTGTTAAAAAATACAGATTCAAATAAAATAGCAACAGCACATAATAATAATGACAAAGTAGAAACTATAATAATGAACATTTTAAGAGGAAGCGGAATATCTGGATTAAAAGGGCTAGACCCAATAAGAGAAAATAAATTTATAAAACCTTTAATAGAAGTATCAAGAGAAGAAATAGAAAACTATTGTGAAGAGAACAAACTAAATCCACGAATAGATAAATCAAATAATGAAAATATTTATACAAGAAACAAAGTAAGAAATTGTGTTATTCCGTATATAAAGAAGGAATTTAATCCAAATATATTAAAAACAATAAACAGATTATCAGAAGTGGCAACAGAAGAAAGTGAATATTTAAATAGGGTAACACAAAAAGCATTTGATGAAATATGTGTATCTCTAGAAAAAACTGTAGAAACACACGATTGTATACAAAAAAAAGCAAACAACCAAATAATTTTAGACCTAAAAAAATTCAACAACCTAGAATTAGTAATAAAAAGAAGGTTAATACTATATACTATTAATGAACTTTTAGGAACAACAGAAGGAATAGAAAAAGTAAATATAGATGATATAATTAAACTTTGTAACAATAATATAGGAAACAAATTTTTAAAACCAACAAAAAACATAAAAATTTTAGTAAAAAATAAAAAAATTTTTTTCACTCCTAACTATGACCTTCCGTAAGCAAAGCATTGATACGCAAAGAATAGAAGAAAAAACTTTGCAAAAAACTATTGAATAAAAAAAATGTATATGCTATATTGCATTATAGAAAAACAACATTATTAAACAGCAAATATTAGAATATTGGGATATATAGCACAGAAGACAAATTAATCCCATTACAGTAAAGGAGAAGGTAAAATGAAGAAAAGTTTAAAAACATTAGCAATGTGGTTAATAATGGGGATAATACTTATAGTATTAATTTCATCAATACTGGATAATTCACAAACAAAAATGACTTATTCAGAATTAATGATAGAAATTGAAAGCGGAAAAGTAGAAAATATAGAAATATCAGCAGATGGAAAAAAGGCTTATGTAGTATTAAAAGCAAATCCTAAAATAGAAAAGGAAGTTAACATACCAAGTTTAGATAGCTTTATGGATAAGGTAAGTAGTCATCTAGTAGATGGAAGTCTTACATTAGAAGAAAGATCACAATCAGCAATAATTACAATGCTTAGCTTGCTTTCACCATTTGGAATACTAATTATTTTCTTTGTATTTTGGTTCTTGTTTATGGGAAATAGCCAAGGAAATGCAGGAAACAAAACAATGTCATTTGGGAAAAGTAGAGCTAGAATGATGGGAACAGGAGAAAAAACAAGAGTAACATTTGATGATGTAGCTGGGGTAGATGAAGAAAAAGAAGAATTAGAAGAAATAGTAGAATTTTTAAAATCACCTAAAAAATTTACAGATATGGGAGCTAGAATTCCAAAGGGAGTTTTATTAGTAGGTCAACCTGGTACAGGTAAAACATTACTTGCAAAAGCAGTTGCAGGTGAGGCCGGAGTTCCATTTTTTATAATAAGTGGTTCAGACTTCGTAGAAATGTTTGTTGGTGTAGGTGCATCAAGAGTAAGAGATTTATTTGACCAAGCAAAGAAAAATGCTCCATGTATTATATTTATAGATGAGATTGATGCAGTTGGACGTCAAAGAGGAGCTGGACTTGGTGGAGGACATGATGAAAGAGAACAAACATTAAACCAATTATTAGTTGAAATGGATGGATTTGGAAGCAACGAAGGAGTAATAGTTTTAGCAGCAACAAATAGACCAGACGTATTGGATAAAGCTTTATTAAGGCCAGGAAGATTTGACAGACAAATAGTAGTATCAGCACCAGACGTAAAAGCAAGAGAACAAATACTAGAAGTTCATAGCAGAAAAAAGAAAATTGCAGATGATGTTGATTTAAAAACAATAGCAAAAAATACAGCTGGATTTTCAGGTGCAGATTTAGAGAATGTGTTAAACGAAGCAGCATTACTTGCTGCAAGAAGAGATAAAAAAGAAATAACAATGGCAGAAATAGAAGATGCAATGGTAAAAGTTACAATGGGACCAGAAAAGAAGAGTAGAGTAAGAAGCGAAAAAGAAAACAAACTAGTAGCATTCCATGAAGCAGGTCATGCAGTAGTAAGCAAATTCTTACCAACACAAGATACAGTACATCAAATTTCAATAGTACCTCGTGGCATGGCAGGCGGATATACAATGTATAAACCAGACGAAGATAAAAATTTCATGTCAAAAACAGAAATGGAAGAAACTATTATATCATTACTAGGAGGAAGAGTTGCGGAGCAATTAGTATTAAATGATATATCAACAGGAGCAAGCAACGATATAGAAAGAGCATCTAAAATCGCAAGAGATATGGTTACAAGATACGGAATGAGTGATAAAATAGGAACAATAACATTTGGTTCAGGACAAGAAGAAGTATTTTTAGGTAGAGATTTAGCACAAACTAAAAACTTTAGTGAAGAAACAGCAGCAAAAATAGATGAAGAAGTAAAAAGAATAATAGACGAAGCATATAACAAAGCAAAAACAATATTAAGTAATAATATGGATAAATTATCAAAAGTAGCACAAGTATTGTTAGAAAAAGAAAAAATAGACGGGGATGAATTTGCAGCAATATTTGAGGAATAATTATAGTATAATAAGCCTTCCATTATGGGAGGCTTAAATTTTTTATTTACAGATGTTGACATAAAATGTAAAAAGTGGTACAATTAATATAATCAAAAAGATTTGGCGTGCACAAAAATAAATTAAGCAATTCGAAAAACCAAATAAATATATTTATAAGGGAGGTTGATATTATGAGTCAAACTTTAAAATCTAGAATTTCAGTAATAATATTAATAACATTACTATTATCTTTAATGAGTACAATGTGTTTTGCAGCAAAAGCTAATGCTACAGAACCAACAAAAGAGGAAATTACAACAGAACCAGTTGAAGCAAAATTAAATACAAAAATTTATTTCGAAGGAAAAACTTATACATTCCATAACGGAAAAAGAGTAAGAAAAACATACGAAGAAGGAACACTAGGTTGTGGTATAGTAAGTATAATAGTTCCAAATAAAGAATATGGTGTTTATGTATCTGGTGAAGGATGGATTTCTGAAAAACAAATAAAAAATCAAGAACAATATATAACATTAACATTTGACAAAATAGAAAATGGATTAGGTTCAACTTTAAAAGTTAATGGTGAATTTGTAAAAGCAGAAAGTAGCAACAACGGAATAATCACATACAAAGATGGTGTACTAGAAGCAAAAGCAAATGGTACAACAACAATAAACTTTACAACAAAAGAAGGTAAAGAAATCGAAGTATTAGCAACAGTTTATAATGGAGAAGTTGAATTAAATATTCCAGAAAAATCAGTATCATTGGAAGGAAAGATAAATGCTGATCTTGCAGACAAAAAAGTAAATATTAAAGCTGAAGGAGATGCAAATGCAGCATTAAAAATAGAAAATGGTTCAATCGGTGTAGAAGCAGAAGGAAATGGTAATATCAAAGCAACTGTAGAAGATAAAGAAGTTCTAGATGCAAACTTTAATGCAAAAGGAAGCGCTACAGCAAGCAAAGATGGAATTGAAGCAGAATCAAAAGCAAGTCAAACAATTAAATTATTGCAAAAATTAACAATTAAATTAAATGAAAGTGCAAATGCACATATTAACAAAGAAGAAGTTGGAGCAGGAGTAGGTGCAGATGCATCAGTAAATGATAGAGAAGTAATTTCAGGAGATGCAGGAATGAAATATGAATATGGAGCAGAAGACCCAACAGGAACAGCACATTTAGATGTATTAGATAGAAGTTTAGTTAATGTTGAAGATAAAACAGTTCCAATAATAAGCGCTTTAAAAGCATTATTATCAAAAATTAAATAGTATAAAATTTGATTAAAGATACCGTCTCGAATTTAGTTCGAGGTGGTATTTTTTTTAAAATATATTGATTTTATTTCAATAAATGTATATACTAATAATGTTAAAAAATGCAAAGGAGAAAAAATAATGAAAAGAAAAAGTATAATAATTGCAAGTTTGTTTTTATTTGTAGTATTATTAACAACAAAAGTAAATGCGGCAGATGAAGCTTGTAAGATTAGTTTGTCAGCAGATAAAACAATATTAGAACAAGGAGATACAGTTACAATAAATGTGTTGATTTCAAATGTTACAAAATCAACAGGTATAGGACAGTTTTATGGGATATTAGAATATCCAGAAAATATATTTGAACCTGTGTTAGATGATGATGCGAGTATTAAATCTGATTATACAGAATATGCTAATTATTCTATATTATATAGTGGAAGACAAGATGATACAAATAAAAATCCATGGTATATATTGCTAGTAAAACAAGGTAATAAAAATGGATTTTTAGCAAGCATGGATACAAAATTTTCTAGTGATTCTAATGGAGCAAAAGAAATAAAACCAGGTGAGTCACAAATAATAGGAAAAATAAAATTAAAAGTAAAAGATAGTGTTGCAGGAACTACTACAAAAGTTCTTTTATCAGATATGGAAGTTTTTGGACCAGAAACAACAGGAGATACAACAACAGATACTCCAAAAGGAGATGCTATTTCAGATGCTAGTGTAAGCTTAACAGTAAAAGAACCCACAAAAGATGGAACACCTACAATTTCAAACGTACAAAAAAGTGAAGTTAAACAAAATCAAAACAAAAATGCTCATATAGCAAGTAATGAAGTTCCATACACAGGAATAGAAGATACAATACCAGTAATATTTATACTAGCGACAATTTCTGCTGTTGCATATATAAACTATAAAAAATATAAAAATATTTAAATAAATAACCAGTCTAAATGACTGGTTGTTTTAGTTTATAATTAAAGCAACTAATTTACTTTGCCTTTGATAAAGTTTTTTAATACTTCAATTAGTTGGAGCTTTTCAACAGATTGAACCTTTTTTGCTAAACTTTCTGCTGTTTCATCAGCTGAAAGTTTAACTTTTGCCTGAGCTATAATATTTCCCTCATCATAATTACTATTTACAAAATGGACAGTAGGACCACTAAATTCTTCTTTTGCTTCTACAACTGCTTTGTGAACATTCATACCATACATTCCTTTACCACCAAATTTAGGCAAAAGTGAAGGATGAGTGTTTATAATTGTATATTTATTTATTAATCTATTTCCAATCAATTTTAAATATCCAGCAAGAACAATTAAATCAATATTATAGTTATTCAAAATATTATCTAACTCTATATCAATGTCTTCTTTGTTTTTTCCAATAATGATATAAGTAGGAATATTATTTTTTTTAGCTCTTTCAAGAGCAAAAGCATTTGGGTTATCAGAAACAACTAAATTAATTTTAGCATCTAAATCTCCGGATATTTATACTATCAATTATTGCTTGTAAAGTAGAACCATTTCCGAGAAGCAAAAACAACTAAATTATACATAAAAACACGACCTTTCAAAATATAATAGAATTATAACATTATATAGAGAAAAAGACAAATTGGAATTTGTTTAATTGAGGTGAGAGGTGTGATGTTGGAGGTGTGATTTATAGGGCCAAGGCTTCGCAGGCCTTTCTCTATTTCTCACACTTCTCACCTCACACTTCGCACTTCGTGAAATTACAATTTAATTGCGGGTCGCCGAGGACGGCGACCCCTACAAAGTTTGCAATATATTTTTTCAAAAATTAAAATAATAAAAACAGAAAAAAATGTCAAATTTTAAAAAACTATATACAATTTTAAAATTTACAATTATAATAAATCTATGTTAAAAATTATAATGGAGGAACTTTTAATGTTTGATAATGTCAAAGAAGAATGTGGAGTATTTGGAGTATACTCAAACAAACCTGAAAAACTTGCATATATGACTTGCATAGGTTTATCTGGTTTACAACACAGGGGAGAAGAAAGCTGTGGAATTGCAGTAAATACTGATGGAGTAATATCTTATCATAAAGAACCAGGATTAGTTTCAGAAGTGTTCACTAATGAGGTTTTAGATAATCTTCCAGAAGGAAATATGTCAATAGGACATGTTAGATATTCAACAACGGGTTCGGCTAAAAGAGAAAATGCCCAACCAATAGTAATAAGACATAAAAAAGGAAATTTGGCAGTAGTACATAATGGAAATATTACTAATGCAATAGAATTAAAACAAGAATTAGAAGATAATGGAGCAATATTTACAACAACAAGCGATACAGAGGTTATTTGCCATATTATTGTAAGAGAAAGATTAAAAGCAAAATCAACAGAAGAGGCAATTGCAAATACAATGAAAGTTTTGAAAGGTTCATATTCTTTAATAATAATGTCACCTCAAAAGTTGATAGCATGTAGAGATCCACAAGGATTTAGACCATTGTGTATGGGAAAATTAGGTGATGATATTGTGTTTGCTTCAGAAAGCTGTGCATTAGATATATGTGGCGCAGAATTTATAAGAGATGTAAAGCCAGGAGAAATAGTTGTAGTAAAAGATGGAAAGGTAAAATCAATAGACTATGATAGCAAAGAGAAAAAAGGAATGTGCGTATTTGAATATATATATTTTGCAAGACCAGATTCAATATTAGAAGGAATGAGTGTACATGAATTTAGAGAAAAAGCAGGAAGATTTTTAGCAACACAAATGCCAGTTGATGCTGATATTGTAGCAGCAGTACCAGATTCAGGAATAGATGCAGCATTAGGATATTCAAAAGAATCAAAAATACCATATGATTTAGTATTTACAAAAAGTAAATATATAGGAAGAACATTTATACAGAACACACAAAACAAAAGAAAAAAATTAGTAGCATTAAAACTAAATCCATTAAAGAATAGCATAAAGGGAAAGAGAATAGTATTAATAGATGACTCAATTGTAAGAGGAAATACATTAATAGGAATAATAAAAACTCTTAGAAAAGCAGGAGCAAAAGAAATTCATTTAAGAATTGCAGCACCAGCATTTATAGATATATGCTATTTCGGAACAGACATAGATAGCAAAGAAAACCTGATTGCAAATGGAAGAACTGTTGAAGAAATAAGAGAAATTATAGGAGCAGACACCTTAGAATATTTAAGCATAGACAATTTAAAAGAAATAACAAAAGGATGTAATATAGATGATTTTTGTATGGGATGTTTTACAGGGAAATATCCAATCGAAGTACCAAAAGAAATCAAAAAAGATAGATTTGAAGAAAAAATTCAAAAATAGGGGGTAAAAAATGGATTGTAGTTGTGGAAATAATCCAAAAGATGAAGAGATGAACAGCATCCTAGAAAAATATTCAAAAGACAAAAGTAATTTAATACAAATATTAAATGAAGTTCAAGAGAATTATGGATACATTCCAAAATATTCTCAAATATCGATTTCAGAATATTTAGACATTCCACTTGCTGAAATTTATGGTGTGATTACATTTTATGCAAGATTTACATTAAAACCAAAAGGAAAATATAATATAGCAGTATGTTTAGGGACAGCATGCTTTGTAAAAGGATCAGAGAAAGTATTAGATAAAGCAAAGGAAATTTTAAAAATAGACGTAGGAGAAACAACAGAAGATGGAAAGTTTTCACTAGAAGCAACAAGATGTATAGGAGCATGTGGATTAGCGCCAGTATTTACAGTAAATGAAGAAGTTTATGGAAAAGCAACACCAGAATTAATGGAAAAGGTAATTGCAGAATACAAAAATAGATAATGTAAAGCAATTGATGGAAAATAGACCTGTAGGGGTCGCCGCCCTCGGCGACCCGCACCTCAAAGAAATTGCTAAAATTTATATTATAGGAGGTCAAAATGAAATCACTAGAAGAAATAAGAAAAATAAGAGAAGAAAAAAGAAAAGAACTTGATTTACGTGTTAATTTAAAAGCAAATACAAGAGAAAAACATATTTTAGTGTGTCATGGTACAGGATGTACATCTTCTAAATCACCTAAAATAATAGAGAATTTTAGAAAAATAATAGATGAAAAGGGCATAAAAAATGTAAGAGTTATACAAACTGGTTGCTTTGGACTATGCGCAAAAGGACCAATAGTTATAATAAGGCCAGAGGATACTTTTTATGCTATGGTAAAACCAGAAGATTGTGAAGAGATAATAAATACGCATATTTTAGAAGGAAAGACAGTAGAGAGATTGCTTTGTAAAGATATTAACAATTCAGTAGTTCAAAGATTAGATGAATTAACTTTTTATAAAAAACAAGAAAGAATTGCATTAAAAAATTGTGGAATAATAGATCCAGAGAATATTGATGAGTATATAGCATTTGATGGGTACAAAGCATTGGAAAAAGTATTATTTGAAATGAGTCAAGATGATGTTATAAATGAAATAACAGATTCTGGACTTCGTGGTAGAGGTGGAGCAGGATTCCCAACAGGTAAGAAATGGTATTTTACTAAAATAGCAGAAGGAGATCAAAAGTATGTAGTATGTAATGCGGACGAGGGAGATCCAGGTGCATTTATGGATAGGAGCATATTAGAAGGTGATCCACACTCTGTAATAGAAGCAATGATGATTGCTGGATATGCAGTTGGTGCAAATAAAGGATATATTTATGTAAGAGCAGAATATCCAATAGCTGTACATAGATTTCAAACTGCAATAAATCAAGCAAAAGAATATGGAATATTAGGTAAAAATATATTTGGAACAGACTTTAGCTTTGATTTAGAAATAAGACTTGGAGCAGGTGCGTTTGTTTGTGGAGAAGAAACAGCACTTTTAGAATCAATAGAAGGGAGAAGTGGTAGGCCAAGATTAAAACCACCATTCCCAGCAAACTGTGGATTATGGCAAAAGCCAACACTAATAAATAACGTAGAAACATATGCAAATATAACAAAAATAATTTTAAATGGTGCAAAATGGTATAGCTCAATAGGAACAGAAAAATCAAAAGGAACAAAAGTATTTGCATTAGGTGGAAATGTTGTAAACGTAGGGCTTGTAGAAGTACCAATGGGAACAACTTTGAGAGAAATTGTATTCGATATAGGTGGAGGAATTCCTGGAGGGCATAAATTTAAAGCAGCACAAACAGGAGGACCATCAGGTGGATGTATACCAGCAGAACATCTGGATACACCAATAGATTATGAATCATTATCGCAAATAGGTTCAATGATGGGATCTGGTGGACTAATTGTAATGGATGATACAAAATGTATGGTGAATCTTGCAAAATTCTATTTAGGATTTACAGTAGATGAATCATGCGGAAAATGTACCCCATGTAGAATTGGAACTAAAAGAATGCTAGAAATCCTAGAAAAAGTTACAGAAGGAAACGGAGAAACAGAAGATTTAGAAAAATTAGAAAGACTTGCAAAAACAATACAAAAAGCTTCTGTATGTGGACTTGGCCAAACAGCACCAAACCCAGTACTTAGCACAATGAAATATTTTAGAGATGAATACATTACACATATAAGAGATAAAAAATGTCCTGCAAAAGAATGTAAAGCATTAAGAGCAATAGAAATTGACCCAGAAAAATGTAGGGGTTGTGGAATTTGTAAAAAAAATTGCCCAGTAAATGCAATAACAGGAGAAGTAAAACAACCACACAAAATAGATGAGGATGTTTGTATTAAATGTGGTACATGTATTAGTAAATGCCCATTTAAAGCTATATCTAAGTAAATAAAAGACTTTATCTTGCTATGAAAAAATTGGATTAATGAGGTAGAAAAAATGAAAAATAAAGTAATAAAAATAATAATATTAATGATAATAGTTCAAAGTATATGTATATCGATTGTATTTGCAGCACTTTCACCAGAATTAAAAGCATTATATTTCATAAGTGCGTTAAATTTGAGAATGTTTGAAATAGAGTTCTTATTACTTATAATAGCTATAATAAAAAAGAAAAAAATAAATTCAATAATCGCTCTTTTATATTTAGTATGGTTTATATATATAGGAATTATAACATTTATTCAACAGGTTGATATAAATATAGAACGCTTACTACATATAATAGGAATATTACTAGGAATAATAATTATAATATATACTCTAAAAGGAATATTACAAAAAACTTCGGAAGGAGATAAATAAAATGGCGGAAATAATTAAGCTAAAAATAGATGGAATAGATGTAGAAGTGCCAAAAGGTACAACAATACTTCAAGCAGCTAAAAAAGCAAATATAGATATTCCAACCTTATGCTATCTAAAAGAAATAAATGAAATAGGAGATTGTAGAATTTGTATAGTAGAAGTAGAAGGAAGAAGAGGGTTTGCAACATCTTGTATTCAAAAAGCAGAAGAGGGGATGGTAGTGCATACACACTCAAAACAAATTATGGAAGCAAGAAGAGTAATACTAGATTTAATATTATCTAATCATCAAAGAGATTGCTTAACATGTACAAGAAATGGAAGTTGTGAGTTACAAACACTAGCAATGAAATTTAATGTAATGAATGTTGAGTATGAAGGAGAAAAATCAGTTCACAAAATAGATGACTTGTCACCTTCAATAGTAAGAGATTTTAATAAATGTATACTTTGTAGAAGATGCATATCAACATGTAAAAAAGTTCAGAAAATAGGAGCGATAGATTGTGTAAACAGAGGGTTTAGCTCTTGTGTATCAACAGTTGGAGACCATAGTTTAAATGATGTTAACTGTACATTTTGTGGGCAATGTATTACAGCATGCCCAGTTGGAGCACTTCGCGAAAAAGATAGCACAGATTTAGTATGGGAAAAGCTAAAAGATGAAGATACATTTGTTGTAGTACAAACAGCACCTGCAGTTAGAGCAGCACTTGGAGAAGAATTTGGAATGAAAATAGGGACAAATGTAACAGGAAAAATGGTAACAGCACTTAAAAAATTAGGATTTAATAAAGTGTTTGATACAAATACTGGCGCAGATTTAACAATAATGGAAGAAGCAAACGAATTTATCCAAAGATTTACACAAGGTGGAACGTTACCAATGATTACATCTTGTAGCCCTGGTTGGGTAAAATACATAGAAATGAATTATCCAGAATTGCTTTCACATTTATCAAGTTGTAAATCACCACATGAAATGTTTGGAGCAATATTAAAATCGTATTATGCTTCAAAAGCTGGAATAGATCCAAAGAAGATGTTTGTTGTATCTGTAATGCCATGTATAGCTAAAAAGTTTGAGAGACAAAGAGAAGAAATGAAAAACGAAGAATTAGATAATGTAGATGCAGTACTTACAACACGTGAACTTGCAAGAATGATAAAACAAGCAAATATAGATTTTGTGGAATTAGAAGATAGCGAATTTGACGACCCAATGGGAGAAGCAACAGGTGCGGGAGCTATATTTGGAACAACAGGAGGAGTAATGGAAGCAGCACTTCGTACAGCATATGAAACAATAACAGGTGAAGAACTAAAAAAATTAGATTTTGAAGCAGTAAGAGGAGAAGAAGAAATAAAAAAAGCAACAGTAAAAATTGGGGATAACGAAGTAAAAGTTGCAGTAGCACATGGTTTAGCAAATGCACAAAAAATAATGGAAGAAATAAAATCAGGAAAAGCAGAATATCAATTTGTAGAGATAATGGCTTGCCCAGGAGGATGTGTAATGGGTGGAGGACAGCCAATTAGAACATCAAAACAAAGAAGTGAATATGATATAAGAAAATTAAGAGCAGATTGCTTATATGATATTGACGAAAAAAGTACAATAAGAAAATCACACGAAAATCCAACAATTAAAAAATTGTATAAAGAATTCCTAGAAGAACCAGGTAGCCATAAAGCACACGAACTATTACATACAACGTATCATAAGAGAAACAAATATAACATATAATGTACAAAAATAAGATTTGAAAAACTGTCAAAAAAGCAATTGACAGTTTTTTCCTTTGGGTGTATGATAAGCACAATAAATGAAATAATTAACAAAACAGAATATCTACTAATGTTTCCATACATGGGAAGAAAAATCCCGGAATTTGATAACACAAATTTCAGAGAACTAATATATAAATCATATAGAATTCTTTATAAAGTTAATTCTAACATTTATATCTTAAATGTTTTTCACCATTCTAGAGATTTTTTAAATTCAGTAAATATCATTAACAATTAATTTCCAAAACTAATAAATAACCAAAAAATAATTTATGCATTTATTTAATTAATTTAAAATATAATTTATATTATGATTAAAGTGTTTAAAATAAGAACAATATTAAAAACATTAATTCTATTAACTGCTATAGTTGTAAGTATATTAGTAATAAAAAACAAAGTAGAAAATGCAAAAGTTGTTGCAACGTCATCTAATAATAAACAAAAATATAAAATACTAGTTGATGTAGAAGACTCAAAATTATATTTATTTGAAAATGGCGAATTAAAAAAAGAATATAAATGCTCAGGAGGAAAATGGTCTACACCTTCGCCAATAGGAACATGGACTGTAACATCAAAAGCAAAATGGGGAGAAGGATTTGGACGGGAGTTGGCTTGGACTTAATGTACCATGGGGAAAATTTGGAATACATGGAACGCTAGATCCACATTCAGTAGGATGGGCGAGCTCACATGGATGTATAAGAATGAATAACAGTGAAGTTGCAGAACTATATAAAATAGTGCCGGTTGGAACAAAGGTTACAATTGTAGACGGAGTATATGGACCATTTGGTAAAGGATTTAGAGATTTAAAATCTGGAATGTATGGAGCAGATGTAATGGAAATTCAGAAAAAATTAAAAGAATTAGGCTTTTTTGTCCGGAAATCCTAATGGAAAATTTGGAGCAGAAACAGAAAATGCAATACAAAAATATTGTAAAGAAAATAATTTGTATTTAAGAAAAATAATAAATATAGAATTACAAAAACATATGGGCTTTGAATTAATTGATTAAAATAAGAAAATATAAAAAATATTTTACAAATTGTTGACAATCCACATTTACCTATGATATTATTATATGGCACATATTTTGTAAATTGGAAATATGTAGCTCTTATATATTAAGGGTGATTAAAATAAGCAATAAAAGTAGTATAATTAGATAATTTAAAAAAGTGTAGGGACGTAAGACTTACAGACGTCCATAGAGTTAAAAAATAATAAAATCTCCTACACTTTTTTGTATTGCTCAAAAATTAAGTAAAGAGGAATTAAACATTTAGTCAATGTAATAAAAATCAAAATCGATTTAGGGCAGTAAGGTTTTGAGGACTATAATATACTAATGTTTAAGAGGGACTTTATTTAATAAAAGTTAGAATTTTATTTCTACATAAATATATCTGCTCAAACAATAATTATGAAGTGCGAAGTGCAAAAAGCACACTTCCCACATCAAAAAAGGGAGTTGATTTATTTGCTAACAGACTTAAATTATGAAAAGACAACAAGAAAAACATTTGCAAGAATTGGCGATTTTATAGAAATGCCAAATCTTATTGAAGTTCAAAAAGATTCTTATGACTGGTTTGTAAAAGAAGGATTAGGAGAGGTATTAAAAGATATTTCACCAATCGTTGATTACTCTGGAAATTTAGTTCTTGAATTTTTCGATTATTACATGGAAGAAAAAACAAAATATTCATTAGAAGAAGCAAAAGAAAGAGATGCAACTTACTCTACAAGATTACATGTAAAAGTAAGGCTTATTAATCGTGAAACAGGAGAAATAAAAGAACAAGAAATTTACTTAGGTGATTTCCCATTAATGACAGACAGTGGTACATTCGTAATAAATGGTGCAGAGAGAGTTGTAGTAAGCCAATTAGTACGTTCACCAGGATGTTATTATGAATCAGACTATGATAAAGCTGGTAAAAAATTGTACAAGGCTACGGTTATGCCAATTAGAGGAGCATGGCTAGAGTATGAAACAGACAGCAATGACATATTCTATGTAAGAATAGATAGAACAAGAAAATTACCTGTAACAGTTCTTTTAAGAGCAATTGGATTAGTTACAGATGACCAAATTGTTGAACTATTTGGAGAAGATGAAAAAATACTTGCTACTATAGCAAAAGACACAGTAAAAACAAGTGAAGAAGCAATAGTAGAAATATACAAAAAATTAAGACCAGGAGAACTTCCAACAGTAGATGCAGCAAGAAACTTATTTAACAATTTATTCTTTGATCCAAGAAGATATGATTTAGCAAAAGTAGGAAGATATAAATTTAATAAAAAATTAAATTTAGCATCAAGAATTGCTGGACAAGTAGCATTTAACGACATAATGAATAACGAAACAGGAGAAATATTAGTAGAAAAAGATAGTGTTATTTCAAAAGAAGTAGCAAAAGAAATTCAAAACTCAGGAATAAACATTGTCGATGTAAAAGTAAATGACAAAAAAGTAAGAATAATAGGAAATGGAACAGTAGATATCCATTCATATGTAGACACAGAAAAACTAGGAATAAAAATTAAAGAACTAGTAAATTACGAAGTGTTAAAAAATATTTTAGACAACACAGAAGAAAAAGACTTAAAGAAAGTAATAGAAGAAAGAGAAGAAGAATTAGTACCAAAACATATTGTAACAGAAGACATGATTTCATCAATCAACTACTTATTAAACTTACAATATGATTTAGGAAAAGTTGATGATATAGATCACTTAGGAAATAGACGTATAAGATGTGTTGGTGAATTACTACAAAACCAATTTAGAATAGGTCTTACAAGATTAGAAAGAGTTGTTCGTGAAAGAATGACAATACAAGACTTAGATGTTATAACACCACAAACATTAATAAATACAAAACCAATAACATCATCAATAAGAGAATTCTTTGGTAGTTCACAATTATCACAATTTATGGACCAAACAAATCCATTATCAGAATTAACACATAAAAGAAGAATTTCAGCATTAGGACCTGGTGGACTTTCTAGAGAAAGAGCAGGATTCGAAGTACGTGACGTTCACTATACACACTATGGAAGACTTTGCCCAATAGAATCTCCAGAAGGACCAAACATTGGATTAATTTCTGCACTTTCAACATTTGCAGTAATAAATGAATATGGATTTGTAGAAACACCATATAGAAAAATAGATCCAAAAACACACAAAATAACAGACGAAGTTGTATATATGACAGCTGACGAAGAAGATGGATGTGTTATAGCACAAGCAACAGAGCCAATGACAAAAGACGGAAAATTCAAAAATAAGATGGTAAGGGTAAGATACTTAGATGAAGTAACAGAAGTTGAACCAGATAGAGTAGATTACGTAGATGTATCACCAAAACAATTAGTATCAGTTGGTGCAGCTATGATACCATTCTTAGAGCATGATGATGCTAACCGTGCATTAATGGGGGCAAACATGCAACGTCAAGCAGTTCCTCTAATGATTACAGATTCGCCAATAGTTGGAACAGGTATAGAATATAAAGCAGCAAAAGACTCAGGAATAACAGTACTTGCAAAACATGATGGTGTAGTAGAAAAAGTTACTGGTGACGAAATAATTATAAAAACAAAATCAGGAGAAAAAGATACATACAGATTACGTAAGTTCAAAAGAACAAATGGTGGAACATGTATTAACCAACATCCAATAGTTGTAAAAGGAGAAAAAGTTAAAGCAAGAGATGTAATAGCAGATGGACCTTCTACACAAAATGGAGAAATGGCACTTGGTAAAAATGTTCTTATAGCTTTCACAACTTGGGAAGGTTATAACTACGAGGATGCTATATTATTAAGTGAAAGATTAGTAAAAGAAGATGTTTATACATCTATACATATAGAAGAATATGATTGCGAATGTCGTGATACAAAACTTGGAGCAGAAGAAATAACAAGAGATATTCCAAATATAGGTGAAGAAAACTTAAAAGACTTAGACGAAAACGGAGTTATAAGGATTGGTGCAGAAGTAAGACCAGGAGATATATTAGTAGGAAAGGTTACTCCAAAAGGAGAAACAGAGTTATCAGCAGAAGAAAGATTACTTCGTGCAATATTTGGAGAAAAAGCAAGAGAAGTAAGAGATACATCTTTAAGAGTACCACATGGAGAAGCTGGAACAATAGTAGATGTAAAAGTTTACAATAGAGACAATTCAGACGAACTTGGACCTGGAGTAAATGAAGTAATTAGAGTATATATAGCTCAAAAAAGAAAAATATCAGTTGGAGACAAAATGGCTGGACGTCATGGTAACAAAGGTGTTATTTCAAGAATATTACCAGTTGAAGATATGCCATTTATGCCAGATGGAACACCAGTTGATGTTGTTCTAAACCCATTAGGTGTGCCTTCTCGTATGAACTTAGGTCAAGTTTTGGAAGTTCATCTAGGTGCAGCTGCAAGATTACTAGGAATAAAAGTTGCAACACCAGTATTTGACGGTGCAACAGAAGAAGATATAGTAAAATTATTAAAAGAGTCTGGACTATCAGAAGATGGTAAAACAATACTTTATGATGGAAGAACAGGAGAACCATTTGATAAACCAATTACAGTTGGTGTAATGTATATGTTAAAACTTCACCACTTAGTTGATGACAAAATACATGCTCGTTCAACTGGACCATACTCATTAGTAACACAACAACCTCTAGGAGGTAAAGCTCAATTTGGTGGACAAAGATTTGGAGAGATGGAAGTTTGGGCACTAGAAGCATATGGTGCTGCATACACATTACAAGAAATCTTAACAATCAAATCTGATGATGTTGTAGGAAGAGTAAAAACTTACGAAGCAATAGTTAAAGGAGAAAACGTTCCAGAACCAGGAGTACCAGAAAGCTTTAAAGTTTTAGTAAAAGAACTACAAAGTTTAGGACTAGATGTTCGTCTATATTCAGAAGATGACAAAGAATTAGAGCTAAAAGAAAATATAGATGAAGGAATAGATTTTAACTTAGAAGAATTAAATAAAGTATTGCCAGAAGAAACAGCAGTTAATGATGAAGACTTAGAAGAATTTTCAACAGAAGAACTAGATGACGAAGAGCCACTAGACGAAGATGATTTGTTAGATGATGAAATGTTTGATAATGATTTAGGAAAAGACAATTTATTAAATGATGACGACATAATGGACGAATAAAAATTAAAATGCGAAAATATGGGCGCATGATTGCGCCCAAAACAAAAATTTAATTGAATAGAACAATATAAAATAAAATTAAATCACAAGAAGGAATTGTTCGAGCAGTGTATATTTAATTTTAGAGATATTGTGGCCTAATGCAGGGGCGCATAAGTGTACCTGCAAGAATGAAAAATGAAGAATAAATAATACAAAAATTCTTTAAATTTTTGAAGGGGGAAGAAAACCTTAATGGAAAACAAAGAAGTAAAAGATGAATTAGAAATATTCAACAAATTAAAAGTTGGGCTAGCATCTGATGACAAAATAAGAGAATGGTCAAAAGGTGAAGTAAAAAAACCAGAGACAATCAATTATAGAACATTAAAACCAGAAAAAGATGGATTGTTCTGCGAAAAAATATTTGGACCTACAAAAGACTGGGAATGTCATTGTGGGAAATATAAAAGAGTAAGATATAAAGGAATAATATGCGACAGATGTGGTGTTGAAGTAACAAAATCAAAAGTAAGACGTGAAAGAATGGGACATATAGAACTTGCTGCACCAGTTGCACACATTTGGTATTTTAAAGGAATTCCAAGTAGAATAGCTTTAGTATTAGATATTTCACCAAGAAGCCTAGAAAAAGTTATATACTTTGCATCTTACATAGTAATAGATAAAGGAACATCAGACTTAACAAAATGCCAGATCTTAACAGAAAAAGAATACAGAGAAGCAGAAGAAAAATTTGGTAAAGGTTCATTTGTTGCTAAAATGGGAGCAGAAGCAATAAGAACATTATTGCAAGAAGTTGATATAGAAAAATTATCAGCAAAACTTAAAAAAGAAATAGAAAAAGCAAGTGAACAAAAAAGAGCAAAACTTATAAAAAGATTAGATACAGTAGAAAGTTTTAGACTATCTGGTAACAAACCAGAATGGATGATAATGAGTGTTATTCCAGTAATACCACCAGAGTTAAGACCAATGGTTCAATTAGATGGTGGAAGATTTGCTACATCAGATTTAAATGATTTATATAGAAGAGTTATAAACAGAAACAATAGATTAAAAAGATTATTAGAATTAGGTGCACCAGAAATAATTGTAAGAAACGAAAAAAGAATGTTACAAGAATCTGTAGATGCATTAATAGATAATGGAAGACGTGGAAGACCAGTAACAGGTGCCGGAAACAGAGCATTAAAATCTCTATCAGATATGCTAAAAGGAAAACAAGGACGTTTCCGTCAAAACTTATTAGGAAAACGTGTTGACTACTCAGGACGTTCAGTTATTGTTGTAGGACCAGAACTAAAAATTTATCAATGTGGACTTCCAAAAGAAATGGCAATAGAGCTATTTAAACCTTTTGTAATGAAAGAATTAGTTGGAAGAGGATTAGCACACAACATAAAAAATGCAAAAAGAATGGTAGAAAAATTAAGACCAGAAGTATGGGATATATTAGAAGAAGTAATTACTGATCATCCAGTAATGCTAAACCGTGCTCCTACACTACATAGACTAGGTATTCAAGCATTTGAGCCAGTATTAGTAGAAGGAAGAGCAATAAAACTTCATCCATTAGTTTGTACAGCATTCAATGCTGACTTCGACGGTGACCAAATGGCAGTTCACGTTCCATTATCACCAGAAGCACAAGCAGAAGCAAGATACTTAATGTTATCTGTAAACAACCTTTTAAAACCACAAGATGGTAAACCAGTTACAGTACCAACACAAGATATGATACTTGGTAGTTACTATCTAACAATGCAAATAGATGGAGAAAAAGGTGAAGGTATGTACTTTAAAGACGTTGACGAAGCATTACTTGCTTACCAAAACGGAGACGTTGGATTACATGCAAAAATAAAAGTAAGAGTAACAAAGGAAATAGATGGAGAAAAGAAAACAAAAACAATAGTAGCAACAGTAGGAAGACTTATATACAATGAAGAAATTCCACAAGATTTAGGATTTGTAGATAGAACAGACCCAGAAAAAGAATTTGACCTAGAAATAGACTTTGCAGTTATGAAAAAGAATCTAGGAACAATTATTGCGAAATGTATAGATAAACATGGATTAAACAGATCAGCAGAATTACTAGACTATATTAAAGCATTAGGATATAAATATGCTACAAAAGGTGCATTTACAGTGTCTGTACATGATGTTGCAGTACCAAAAGCTAAAAAGAAAATACTAGCAGATAGTGAAAAACAAGTAGAAGAAGTATGGAAACAATATAAACGTGGTTTAATAACAGAAGACGAAAGATATTCATCAATAATTAAAATATGGGAAAAAGCAACAAATGATGTTACAGATGCAATGAAAGACAACTTTGATGAATTAAACCCAATATACATGATGGCTCAATCAGGAGCAAGAGGTAACATGAACCAATTACGTCAAATAGCAGGTATGCGTGGACTTATGGCTAATACATCTGGTAAAGCAGTTGAAATACCAATTAGATCTTGCTTTAGAGAGGGACTTGATGTTCTAGAATACTTCATTTCTTCACATGGTGCTAGAAAAGGTTTAGCAGATACAGCTTTAAGAACAGCCGATTCTGGATACTTAACAAGAAGATTAGTTGATGTTGCTCAAGACATAATCGTAAGAGAACATGACTGTGGAACAACAGAAGGAATAGAAATAGAAGATATTAAAGATGGAAATCAAATAATAGAAAAATTACATGAAAGACTAATAGGAAGATATGCACTTCATGATATAGTAAATCCAACAACAGGTGAATTAATTGTTGATAATGATACACTAATTACACCAGACATAGCAGATAAAATTATAAATGCTGGAATAAACAAAGTAGAAGTTCGTTCAGTATTAGAATGTAAAACAAAACACGGTGTATGTGCTAAATGTTATGGTATGGGACTTGCAACAAGAAAAGAAGTAAACATAGGAGAAGCAGTTGGTATTATAGCAGCACAATCAATTGGTGAACCAGGTACACAGCTTACAATGAGAACATTCCATACAGGTGGTGTAGCTGGAGGAGATATTACACAAGGTTTACCTAGAGTTGAAGAGTTGTTTGAAGCTAGAAAACCAAAAGGATTAGCAGTAATTTCCGAAATAGATGGAACAGTAAAAATAGAAGAAGTTAAAAAGAGAAAAGAAGTTACAGTTACAAGCAAAGACAACTCAAAAACATATGTTATTAGCTTTGGTTCAAAACTAAAGGTAAAAGAAGGAGACCAAATAAAAGCTGGTGATCCAATTACAGAAGGTTCAATAAATCCAAATGAAATATTAGATATAAAAGGACCAGAAGGAGTATATAATTATTTAACATCAGAAGTACAAAAAGTTTATAGAAACCAAGGTGTTGATATCAACGATAAACATATAGAAGTTATAGGAAGACAAATGTTAAAAAGAATTAGAGTTGATGATAATGGTGATACTTCAATGTTTGCAGGTTCATTAGTAGATATACATGAATTTAATGAAGAAAACGAAAAAATAAAAGAAGAAGGACTAAGACCAGCAACAGGAACAAGAGCATTACTAGGTATAACAAAAGCATCATTAGCAACAGAAAGTTTCTTATCAGCAGCATCATTCCAAGAGACAACAAGAGTATTAACAGAAGCTGCAATAAAAGGAAAAGTAGATTCATTAATAGGTCTAAAAGAAAATGTAATCATAGGAAAATTAATTCCAGCAGGAACAGGAATGCCAGGTTACAGAAACATAAAGATAAATACAGAAGAACAAGAAGAACAAACAGGCGAATCAGTAGAATAAACAAAAACCTCAATAGATATTTAAAATCTATTGAGGCTTTTTGTTGGACAGAAAAATTGTAATGTTAAAATTTAAAATCTTTATTGCTTTATAATAATCTAAATGGTAGAATTAGACTAATAAAGCAAAAGATTAGGAGGAGTTTTATATGAAAAAATCATCAATAGTAATTTTAGCAGTAATAGCAATTGTAATTATTATAATTGCAATGTTTGTATCAAGTTATAATAACATTGTTGCAAAAGCAGAAGAAGTAGATAATAAATTTGCTGCAGTTGATACACAATTACAAAGGAGAGCAGATTTAATACCGAATTTAGTTAATACAGTAAAGGGGTATGCGAAACAAGAACAAGACGTTATAAACTCAGTAACAGAAGCAAGAGCAAAATTGGCTGGGGCTACAACAGTTTCGGACAAAGCAAAAGCAGATGAAGAATTAACAAGTGCATTAAACAGATTAATGGTAGTAGTTGAAAATTATCCAGATTTAAAATCTTCACAAAACTTTATTCAACTTTCAGACGAGTTATCAGGAACAGAAAATCGTATTGCAACAGCAAGAAGAGACTATAACGAAGCTGTAAAAGAATATAATTTAAAAATTAAAAGATTTCCTACAAATTTAATGGCAGGAATGTTTGGATATAGTCAAAGAGATTATTTTGAAGCTTCAGAACAAAGTAAGGAGGTTCCAAATGTTAACTTTGACTAAAAATAAAAAGCTCTTTGGACTAATAATGCTAATATTTACAATATTAGCATTTTATTATACAACATACGCGGTAGTAAGTCCTAAAACTAATTTTTATGTGAATGACTATGCAGATGTATTATCAGAAGAAACAGAAAACTATATATTAAATTCAAATATTGATTTGCAGAGTAAAACAAAAGCACAAATTGTAGTTGTAACTGTCAAAACTTTAGATGGAAAAACAATAGAAGAATATGCAACAGAGTTATTTAGAGAATTTGGAATAGGGGATAAGGAAAAAAATAATGGAGTACTTTTATTATGTTCTACAGGGGATAGAATGTTTAGAATAGAAGTAGGTTATGGGCTAGAAGGAGCATTACCAGATGGAAAAACAGGAAGAATACAAGATCAATATATAATTCCATATTTGAAAAACGATAACTATGATGAAGGAATAAAAAATGGATTTAGTGCAATATTAGAAGAAGTCTGCAAAGAGTATAATATAGAAATTTCAGGAGCACAAAAATCAAAGTTAGTACAAGATAGCTCTGATGAAGTTTTTATGGTTTTAATAATGATTTCTTTAATAATATCAACAATTATGAAATTTATTTCTAAAAATATAGTTAAATTGATTTATTTAGGTATTATATTTATTGTTTCTTGGATAGTTATAAAGTCTTTTAGTATTGCAATAATAATTTTGCTAATTAATATGGCAATAGTTTTTGTTAAAGATCTTGGTGGAGATTATTCCGGAGGAGGAAGTTCTTCAGGAGGAGGATTTTCTGGTGGCGGAGGGTCTTCTGGTGGCGGAGGAAGTTCGAGAAGTTTTTAACAAATAGAATGAGAAAAAAAGTTATGCAAATTGGAATTTGTGTGAGGGGAAATTCTAGGGACTGTCCCTTAAAATCACCAAACCTGGG
>OGFF01000061.1_pt1 | contig 152799 bp, 138 predicted proteins | sample 1570751 | NCBI WGS metagenome assembly OGFF01 (sample SAMEA2581951, study PRJEB24529) | metagenome | biome: Human gut stool | place: China | collected 2011 | reverse complement strand
GGCTGTATCAATATTTGGTCGATTTCGGCGGGGCGGGCGCAACCGTGCCGATAAGCGGGTTCGGATACCTGCTTGCAAACGGAGCGATAAAGGGGGCTAAAAGCAGCCTTTTCGGCGCGTTTACGGGCGGACTCGGCGCGGCTTCTGCGGGCGTTACGGCGGCGATTTTATTCGGATATTTCAACGCGCTTATATTCAGGGCGAAATCAAAGAAAAATTAAATATTTATTGCGATGCGCGGTTCAATAACGCAGCGGTATTTTCATATAATAACGTATGAGAAAGACAAAAAAGATAATCTGGATAAAAATAGTTGCTTTTATCTTGATTTTCGGATTATTCTTTGTTAGTTTATACGTTTCGTCGAGCAGAATTTTGCAAGATTATGCGGTTAAGGATTATTCGGCGACGATTACCGGCGCGACTTATCGCGCTTTTGATTCGGTCTTATCCGAAGGCTACGATTTTTCATCCATTATACGGGTAGATAAAAATTCTCAGGGCGAAATAGTTCTTTTAAGTACAGACAGTTACGGCGTAAACAAAATCGCGTCGGATATATCGAAGCGAACGCAGAAAATTCTGAATGAAGAAACGGACAAAGGAGTAGAGATACCGATAGGAGCGTTTACGGGTATCAGATTATTAGCGGGCTTCGGAAAGAAAATACGCATGAAATTACTTTCGGTAAGTTTTGTCAAAACCGAAATCGTGTCGAATTTTTCGCAAGCGGGAATAAATCAGACGAGGCATACTTTAATGCTGAATTTACGATGTGAAACCGCAGTACTCACGCGTACGGGTAACAAAACGGTAAAAAACGAAATTTCGATGCTGATATACGACAATCTGATAGTAGGAAAAGTGCCTTCGGTGCTTATAAGCCCGATGATAGTAGGGCAAGGATAAAATAAATTATTAAAACGGGAGAAATTTTCCCGTTTTTTCTTTTCAAAAGCGATAAAATTTGATACAATATAGGTATGTTCGAATTACTTGCGCCCGCGGGGAATGCAAAGTGTTTTTTTGCGGCGATAAACAACGGCGCCGATGCCGTTTATATCGGTTTAAGCGATTTTTCGGCCAGAAAAAATGCGGAAAACTTCACGAAAGAGAATGTTCGCTATTATATAGCGTACGCGCACGTATTCAACGTTAAAGTTTACGTCGCGGTAAATACTCTCGTAAAAAATGCCGAATTTGACAAATTCGTTTCTACGGTTAAATACGCTTACGAAGCCGGCGCGGACGCTTTCATCGTTCAGGACGTATTTTTGGCGGAAACCTTGAAAAAGATATTCCCCGAAATAATCCTTCATTTAAGCACGCAAGGAGGCGTAAATAATTCCGAAAGCGCAAAATATGCGTTAAGTAAAGGATTTTCAAGAGTTATTCTGGCCCGCGAAACCCAAATAAACGAAATTAAGGCAATAGCGAAACTGACAGAAACCGAAGTCTTCGTTCACGGCGCGCTTTGTTCGTCGTTTTCGGGGCATTGCTATATTAGTTCTTTCGTCGGCGGAAACAGCGGCAACAGGGGGTTATGCAAACAACCGTGCAGAAGGGCGTACACACTCGAATCTTCCGAAAACAAAGGCAAATACGCGATTTCTCTTTCCGATTTATGCCTCATCGATAAACTCAAAGACTTAAAGGAAGCCGGAGTTAAAAGCGTAAAAATCGAGGGCAGAATGAGAACTCCCGAATACGTCGCTTCCGTAGTTAAAGCATACAGGAAAGCCATAGACGAAGGCGTTTCGGATACGACGGAGATTAAAAAAACCTTTAATCGCGGTGATTTTACTTCAGGTTATCCTTTCGGCGTGGCAGCCGACATTATATCGGATAAAATACAAAATCATAAAGGCTTAAAAGTCGGCTTAGTCGGCAAGTTGTCCAAGAACGACCGGCTAATCGTCGAAACAGACGAAACGTTCGACGCCGGCAGCGGTTTTAAGATAATAAGAAACGGCTACGAAGTCGGAAACGCGGTCGCTTTATCGCGCGGTAAAGTTCTCGCTTATAAAGGCAACGTAAAAATCGGCGATCAGGTAAACATAACCAAAGACGTCGGACTTGCGACCGAATTACTCGAAAAAGCCAAAAAAGCACCCGTAAAAATTCTCGTATCCGCAACCGAAGGCGATTATCTGACCGCAGTTTGCGGAGATTACGCAGTCAGGAGCGACAAAATTCTCGAAAAAGCAAAAACGAAACCTATAACCGAAGAAGAATTATCTTTGAATTTCTCTAAAACCGATAAATATCCGTTTATGCCGACGGTAAAGGCGATAGTTACCGGAGAACCGTTCGTCCTGAAATCGGCGCTGAATAATTTGAGAGCGACTTTGTACGAAAAATTATTCTACGGCGAGAGTAAAGCGAAAGCAGTCGACGGCGATTTTCTTGAAATTCCGAAATTTCAAAACGAAATATCCGATAGTTATAATCTGCTTATCTCCGATGATTTTAACGATAAAAAACTCGGATATACGTTTATTTATTTCCCCGACGATTACGACGTTATCGCAAAGAAAAAACACTCGGCTTATTTATTCGTTCCATCGTTTCTGACCGAGGATGATATTGTCAAAATTAAAGAACTTGCCGAATATTTTGACGGCTTTTATGCCGACGGATTAAGCGGTGTTGCGATTGCGGAATCTTTATCAAAACCTTTTATCGCCGGGCTCGGATTAAACGTTTTCAACAAATTCGACGAAAACGCCCTTTTGACGGAAGGTGCAAAAATAATTGCGGTTTCAAAAGAATTATCGCTTCAGGAAATTTCCGATTTCGGGGCTGACCGAGTCGTATTTACCAACGGTAATATTATGCTTGCGGAACTTCTGTATTGTCCTTACGGCAGAAATTGCAAGAACTGCAATCGGAGAAACATAAACGAACTTACGGACGAACTCGGTCATAAATTTTCAGTCAGGCGATACAAAATTAACGGCAGGTGTCGCTTTGAAATCTATAACGGAACGGTTCTCAACGTAAGTACCGATATTTACGGCGGTAAACTGATAAATTTAGTAGGTTTGGACGCAGATACGAAAAGGTTGATTATTAACGGCAAATACGATAAAATATATTACGGCAACCTTAAAAAAGGAGTGCTTTAATGGAAGAAAAAATAATAAAAACACTCGAATTTGATAAAGTTCTGAATATCGTTTCGAATTATTGCGTTTTGCAAAAAACGACTGAAAACGTTAAAACTCTTTGTCCGACGAGCGATTTCGACGAATGCAGACTTAAAATTGCGGAAACGAGAGAAGCGTCCGAACTCTTATATAAAGGCGGGGTAAGCGGAATAGAATCTTATGACGATTTCGGCGACGCGCTCCTTCGCGCGCAAAAGGGCTCGACTCTCGGTATGGGCGACCTTCTTAAAATCGCAAGACTTCTTAAATCGTCGAGAATTTTATATACTTCGGTTACTTCGTCGAACGCCGAAGCGGAAATTATCAAATCTTATTGCGCGGGAATTTACGTCGACCAATATCTCGAAGAGGAAATCAGAAGTAAAATTTTGTCGGAAGACGCGATGTCCGACAACGCTTCCGAAAAACTCGCGGCTATTCGTAAAAATCTTAAAAGACTTAACGAACAAATAAGAGAAAAACTTCAGTCGTACGTCAGAGGAAGCAATAAATACCTGCAAGACAACGTAATAACGATGCGCGGCGACAGATACGTCGTTCCGGTAAAAAGCGAATACAGGGGGCAGGTAAGCGGATTTATTCACGATCAGTCCGCAACCGGGTCAACGGTGTTTATAGAGCCGACGGCGGTATTCGAACTGAATAACGCTTTAAGGGCGGCAACTTTCGAAGAACAAGCCGAAGTCGAAAAAATTCTTGCCGATTTATCGCATAAAATCGGAATTATCGCGGACAGATTGACTGAAAACGATCGGATTATAAGTTTAATCGACGGGATATACGCGCGGGCTATATACTCATACAAAAATAAATGCGTCGAGCCGATTTTGGCTTCGGACGGCTCAATAGTCGTTAAGTCAGGCAGACATCCGCTTATAGACGGAAACAAGGTCGTCCCCGTAAGTCTTTCACTCGGCGAAAAATATAATTACCTGCTGATAACCGGACCGAATACGGGCGGTAAAACCGTCACTCTGAAATTAACCGGATTGTTTTGCCTTATGGCGATGAGCGGGTTGTTTATACCCGCCGTCGCCGGCAGTAAGATCTCCGTTTTCGATAAGATTTTTTGCGACATCGGCGACGAACAAAGCATAGAACAAAGCCTTTCAACGTTTTCGTCGCACATGAAAAACGTAATAAAAATCACTGAAAATATCGATAAAAACTCTCTCGTTTTAATAGATGAAATAGGCGCGGGGACAGACCCGGACGAGGGTAGCGCGCTTGCTCGGGCAATTATTGAAAGACTTATAGAAAGAAACAGCAAGGGTATAATTACGACCCATTACTCCGCACTCAAAGAATATGCGTACAAAGAAAGTCGCATTACGAACGCGAGTATGGAATTCGACCCGGTAACTTTCAAACCTCTTTACAAAATCAATATCGGGCTTCCCGGGACTTCAAACGCGATAGAAATATCGAAAATGCTGGGATTAAGCGACGATTTAACAAAAAGAGCGACCGAACTCGTCGGCAAAGAAAAAACGAGTTTTGAAAACGTTCTGAAAGAAGCCGAAAAAACTCGTCGGGAATGTAAATCACTCAAAGCCGAAATCGAGGAAATCAAAGCGAAAGAAGTCGCCGCGCTGGCCGAAATCGATAAAACCCGGGATAAACTGAACGCAGAAAAAGAAAAATTTTACGCGCAAGCCAAAGCCGAATCCCGTAGACTGGTCAACGAGAAATTAGAAGAAGCGGACGATATAATAAACGAAATCAAAATTCTATTCGATAAAGAAGAACTGACGAGCGGCGACTTAATAAAAGCAAGAACTTTAAGAAATAAACTCGAAGACAAAAAGTACTCGTTGGAAGACGTTGAAGAAAAATTAGTAAATTATAAACCGATCGACCCGGACGAACTGAAAGAAGGGGATAAAGTTTATTATAAAAATATCGACGGTGTGTGTACGGTGCACGCGGTAAACCGCAAAAAAGGAGAAGCGGAAATTTTCATGGGTTCGCTTCGTATGAAAGCGCCTTTCGATAAATTGTCCGTCGTTTCGACCAAGGTTGACGCGGGAAAAACCACGGTGTCGCTTAAACGGGAAATCACGCCGTCCGTAAAGACCGAAATCAACGTGATCGGATACAACGTGCCGGACGCGCTTGAAGAAGTGTCCAGATTCCTCGACGCTTCGATTTTATCAAATCTCGAAGAGGTTAAAATTATCCACGGAAAGGGTATGAAAATTTTAAGTTCGGCAATACACGATTATTTAAGAAAAAACAAACAAGTCGTAAGTTTCAGATTCGGTAAGTACGGGGAAGGGGAGCACGGAGTTACTTTCGTTAAATTAAAGTAAAACTAAATTGAACTAAAACTCGCCGTTTTATTTTAATTTAATTGATTTTTTCCGCGCATAATGATATAATTTTGCGCGAGGTATACAAAAGATCGGAGGAAAAAATGAACGAAGTATTATACGAAGAATCGGCTGAGCCTAAAAATCTTAAAACTCAAAAGGCGTTTTACGTCGTATATTCCGTGTTTGGCTGGCTTACGGCGATAGCGGCGGCATTTTTTCTTATTTTTTCTTTCGCCGATTTTTTATCGGCGTTGCCGCTTATTGCGTTATTTGCTATATCGTCGTTTTTATTTTTCTTTTTCAGAACGAAAATTTACTACTGCGTGGATTGTATATTCGTTTCGGGATCGACGAGAATAGTGAAAGTCGTGAACTACAAGCGCAGAAAAAGAATGCTCGTTTTTGAAGCTAAAGAAGTTGAACAGGTAGGTAAAATCGGAAGTGAAACTTTTGAAAAATGGTATTCGAGTCCGGGCATAAAGAAACTTTACGCCACTCCCAACAAATATATCGAAGACGGCTTTTACGTCGTTGCGACCGTAAACGGAATAAAATATCTCGTTTTGTTTGAATGTAAAGAAGAATATCTCGTAAACCTCGTAAATTTTACGGGTAAGACGGTCATTGAAAAGGACTATAAATGATATATCTCGACAATGCGGCGACGACACGTCCCGACGCTGAAATATTACTGAAAAATAAAGATATTTACGGCGAAAACTTCTTTAACCCTTCAGCCCTCTACAGGGGCGGTTTAGACGCCAAAAAAAGAATAGAAACCGCAAGAGGACAAATTGCGGCGTATTTTCCGAAAGACTGCGAAATTATTTTTACGTCTTGCGGGAGCGAAGCCGACGACACGGCTATACTTTCTTTCTGTAAACGCGGTAATTTCGTAACGACGGCGGGCGAACATAGCGCCGTATACGAAACATTCAAAGCGTTAAAGGCTCGCGGAGCAGACGTAAGGTTTGCCGAACTTAACGAAAACGGAAGCGTAAACGAGGGTAATCTACTGTCTTTGATCGACGATAAAACTTCTTTCGTTTCCGTCGTGCATGTAAATAACGAAACGGGCGCGATAAACGATATAAATAATCTTTCCGAAAAAATCAAGGCGTTGAATTCGTCTGTAATTTTCCATAGCGACGGAGTCCAGGCATTCGGTAAGATACCGTTTTCACTCGGTAAATGCGTAGATTTATATTCGATAAGCGCGCATAAAATAGGTGGGGTTAAAGGTGTCGGAGCATTGATTAAACGCAAGAGACTTAACTTAACTCCGTTGATTTACGGCGGCGGTCAGGAGTCGGGGTTTCGCAGCGGCACCGAAAATGTATTCGGAATAGCGGTTTTCGGAGATTCCGCCGAAAAAAAACGAAGAAATTTGAAAGAAAATTTCGATATCGCGCAAAAAAACAAACAATCGTTTTTGAATTTAATTAAAGACGAAGATTTGAAAATTATAACGAGCGGAAATTCTTCGCCTTACATCGTAAGCATATCTGCGGTAGGGCTAAGAGGCGAAATCATACTTCACATGCTCGAAGAAAAGAATATAATCGTCGGTACCGGATCGGCGTGTTCGTCAAGAAACCGTTACAGCAGAGTACTGACAGCATGCGGATACGATAAAGCGGTTTTAGACGGCGCTATCAGGGTAAGTACGACCGCCGAAACGACCGAAGAAGAATTGCGTATCTGCGCCGAAAATCTGCTCGGTTGCGTTAAAAAGTTAAAAGGTGTTATGAACGGATGAAAAAAGTAATAATTATCAGAGTTTGCGAAATTTTCTTAAAAGGTAAAAACAGATTTTACTTTATAAACTTGTTGGAAGAGCATATCAAAAAAGCATTAACCGGCATCGATTACGAATTCGAAAAGATGCAAATGCGCTATTTAATAGAGGATTTTGACGAAAACGACTACGACGAAATAATCGACAGACTTAAAAAGGTGTGCGGCATTCATACGATAAGCCCTGCGCTTTGCGTTGAAAGTTCGAGAGAAAATATAGCGGAATGCGCAAAAGAATTATGCAAAGATAAAACCGGCACTTTCAAAATCGAAACCAACAGAGCGGATAAGACTTTTCAATATCATTCGGTAGAATTGTCTGCTCTTATCGGCGGCGACGTTTTATCCGTTTACGGCAAAAACTTAAAAGTAGACGTTAAAAACCCGCAATTTTTAATCAACGTAGACGTCAGAGAAAACGGAAAAAGTTTAATTTTTACCGATTATATCAAAGGAATCGGAGGTATGCCGACAGGCTCGTCGGGTAAAGGCTTTTTGATGCTTTCGGGCGGCATAGACAGCCCCGTTGCAGGTTATATGATGTGTAAGCGCGGCATGAAACTTTCTGCCGTACACTTCCACAGTTATCCGTATACGGGCGAAGCGGCTAAAGAGAAAGTCATAACGCTCGGCAAAATGGTTTCCGCTTATTGCGCGGGCATGGACTTATACGTCGTTAAATTCACACGTATACAGGAAGCAATACACGAAAAATGTAACGAAGAGTTCATGATAACGCTTATGCGAAGATTTATGATGAGAATTACCGAAAAACTTGCCGAAAAACACGGCGGGCAATCGATAATTACCGGCGAAAGTTTAGGGCAGGTTGCTTCACAGACGATGGAAAGCATAAATTCGTCTAATTCCGTAGTAAAAATGCCGGTGTTCCGCCCGTTGATTGCATTTGACAAACTGGAAACTATCGAGATCGCAAAAAAAATCGACACTTACGAAACGTCGATTTTACCTTATGAAGATTGCTGTACGGTTTTCTTACCTAAATTTCCCGCAATCAAACCTAAAATGGAAAAGGTACTTAAAGAAGAGGCTAAACTTGACGTAAACGGCTTAATCAACGAAGCGCTCGAAACCGTTGAAGTCATAAAATTATAATCAAAATACGAATATCAACTGCCGTCGGATTTCACCGACGGCAATTTTATTTCTTTACCGAATGTTATATCGTCGCCGTTGCGGCTGTAAGGCGTAATAGTAAAATCGTATTTTATCCCTTTTATCGTATTTTTAATAACTAACTCGGATTTGCCTTTTCCGAAAAGAGTTATGTGGTTTTTCTTATCCGTTAAGGAATACGACACGCCGTCGTCCGCATTAACAAATATTATAATATTGCCGTTATTAACTGTGATTTTGCAATCTTTTATAACAGGCATAATTATATTCTCGTGTCCTTTGGGTTCAGTGCCTACGGCAAACCAGAACGACGGATTATCACGTGACGACGTATCGGGCAGCACAAGCCTTTGATTGTTTTCATATTCTTTTTTATCGATTTCAACGTATTTAACCGAATCGGGAACGTCGAAATCTTTAACGGTTTTGTTCTTGTACAGACAAGAAAATATTTCTTTCGCCGTCTTAGCAGGTTCCGTTCCGCCGGTAATCGAATTTGGCATCAGAGTTTCGTTCGCATTACCCATCCATACCGACACGGTGTACTCCGGGGTATACGCAATACAATACGCGTCCGAATTTCCGTTTTCGTTGCCGTTTGTACCCGTCTTGGCATAAACCGGTATATCGAGCGTCGCCAATTTTTTTGCCGTACCCGTTTTTACCGTTTCTTTCAACATATCGTTGACGATAAAACAGGTACTTTCCGAAAATATTTTAATTTTACCGATATTATCGCTTTCGTATACCGTTTCACCTTCCGGATTGACGATTTTAGTGATAAAACCGACTTTTTTATAATATCCGCCGGAGAAAAACGGAGAATAAGCGGACGTTAAGTCTTTCAGCGTTATCCCGCCCGATAAATTACCGAGCGAAACCGACAAATCGTCGTTTGTAAACGAAATTCCCATTTTTTTTGCGTATTCTTTGATTTTTTTAATTCCTAACGAGTTTGCTATTTTTACGGTCGGCACGTTCAGGCTTTTAGACATCGCCTCTTTTACGCTGACGTAACCCCGATAATTTTTTCCGACGTTAGACGGCGTATATCCGCCGAAATCGGTTTTTTCGTCTAAAATTTTAGTCGCTTCGGTAACGTACCTTTCTTCGATTGCCGGCGCGTATACGAGCCAGGGTTTGGCAGCCGACGCGGGGCAGCGCCTAATTTGCCCGATCGTTGATTTATACGCTATGATTTTACCGACAGAGTTATCGGTTACGAAAGCGATGAAATCTCTTGCCGTATTGCTTACCGTAGGGGTAGGTAACGTTTTCTGTAAATCACGGTTGACCGACGTATAAATTTTATACCCGTTGAGTTGTTCCGCATTTTCCTTATGGAGAATTTCTATTGCTTCGCATATAGTTTCGTCGCTGAAATCCGAAATATTTTCGTCGGTTTTATCTGCGAGCGTTATCGGCTCGCTTACGGCAGAGCCATAATCCGTTTCTTCGATAAAACCTTGCGAAAGCATCTCTTTAAGTACCAGATTTCTTCTGCCTTTGCATAATTCGTAATTTTTATAGGGAGAGTAAGTCGACGGCGCTTTTACAATGGCGGCAAGAGTAGCGCATTCCGAAAGGGAAAGGGTCTCGGGTTCTTTGTCGAAATATCTTTTTGCCGCAGCAACCACGCCGTAAGAGCCTTCGCCGTAGTAAATTTTGTTCAGATATAAATTCAGAATTTCGTCTTTCGAATAAGTTTTTTCGAGTTGTCCGGCAAGTTTTATTTCTTTAAGTTTGCGATTTAACGTCTTTTCGCCGGATAAGTATACGTTCTTTATAAGTTGTTGAGTTATAGTAGAAGCGCCTTCTTTGATTTTCCCGCTTTTCAGGTTATTGATTACGGCTCTCGCCATACTTTTATAGTCTACGCCTCTATGCGAATAAAATCTTTTGTCCTCAATCGCAACGAATGCGTTTCGAAGATTTTTTGGCGGTTCGTTTTCAACCGTAAACCCGTCGGTCGACGTTATTTCGCAACCGTTTTCGTCGTAAACGGAACATGCCGACGTCGTATTTTCCAATTTTGATACGTCCAACTCGACGCCGTTCGTTATCGACGAATAGTAAATAAGCGCGCCTGTAAAAACGATTACGAGCGAAAATACGGTCGACAATAATATTTTCAGAAAAAGTTTCATGTCAGTCAACGATATTATGCTCTTTTTGTTTCGTTTTATGCCCGAAATTTACGTTCATTTACTTGTAAAAAAAGTATATTTTTAGTATAATATACACGCATATGAACAAAAGATATTTGATAAAAACGTACGGATGTCAGATGAACGTCCACGAATCCGAAAAAATCGCAGGGCAACTTCAAACTCTCGGCTACGAAGAAACGCAGACAGCCGAAGACGCAGACGTAATCGTATTCAACACCTGTTGCGTGCGCGAAAACGCCGAACAACACGCTTTCGGCAATATCGGCATGTACAAAAAACTTAAAAAAGAAAAGAAAGACCTCGTTATCGCGGTTTGCGGTTGCATGACTCAGCAAGGGGAATTTGCAAAAAAACTCTCCGCTACGTTTCCTTTCGTCGACGTAATAATAGGCACTTACAATATAGACGAATTCGGTAAAATTCTGCAAAAAACGGTCGACACAAAAAAAAGAGTAGTCGAAATTCTCGATAAAAACGGGGATATTTGCGAAGAGATCACGCCTTATCGTTCCAGTTATCCCAACGCTTGGGTAAACATTGCGTACGGTTGCAATAACTTTTGCACGTATTGCATCGTTCCTTACGTTCGCGGCAGGGAAAGAAGCAGACTTCCCGAAAACGTCGTTGACGAAGTTAAAAATCTGGTAAACGAAGGGTACAAAGAGATCACTTTGCTCGGTCAGAACGTAAATTCTTACGGGCACGACTTAAAAAACGACGTGGGTTTTGCCTCGCTATTAGATGAAATCGGAAAAATAGAAGGTAAGTTCAGACTTCGATTTATGTCTAATCACCCCAAAGATTTAACTGAAGACGTTATCGAAGCGATAAAGAGAAATCCTCACGCCTGCCACGCGATACATTTACCTGTTCAGTCGGGTTCAAACAGAATTTTATCGCTTATGAACAGGCGATATTCGGTCGAAAAATACCTTTCGCAAATCGAATCGATCAGAAAAATCATTCCCGATTGCGCAATAACTACCGACATAATAGTCGGATTTCCGACAGAAACCGAAGAAGATTTTATCGACACCGTAAAATTAGTCGAAACCGTAAAATTCGACGGTGCGTTTACGTTCGTTTACTCCAAGCGTGAAGGGACGAAAGCGGCGATTATGGATGGTCAGATAGACCCCGAAATACAAAAAGACAGAATAATGCGGCTTATCGACGTTCAGAACGAACTAAACCGCAAAGAATCTTTAACTTACGTCGGAAAAACCGTTGAAATTCTCGTCGAAGACTTCGACGAAAAGAAAAATTCTTACATGGGTCGCGACGAACGCGGTAAAATGGCGTACTTTTCATGCGATGAAAACGTAATCGGCAAGTTCGTCAACGTTAAAATTACGTCGGCGGGCGGAATGTCGCTTATGGGCGAGATTATTGAAATACTTTAAGGTGAAAAGATGTACGATTTAACCGAAATTAAAAAGCGTTGCACGCCGATGATGGCGACGTATATCGATACTAAATTACAAAACGAAGACTGCATCTTATTTTATCGTTTAGGCGATTTTTACGAGATGTTTTTCGACGACGCGTTAAAGGCTTCGAAACTTCTCGATTTAACGCTTACGGGCAAAGATTGCGGACTTGAAAACCGCGCTCCCATGTGCGGCATACCTTATCACGCGGCGGAACAATACATTGCTAAACTCGTCGCCGCGGGTGAAAAAGTGGCGGTATGCGAGCAGTTGGAAGCCCCGCAAAAGGGCAAAAAACTCGTTGACAGAGGGGTCATAAGAATAGTTACTCCCGGCACGGTAACCGAAGACGGAAACCTTGATAAAACTCAAAATAACTTCATTGCGAGCGTTTATCTCGGAAAAACTTCCGGTGCGCTTTGCTGGTGCGACATAACGACGGGGCAGTTGACCGTAAGGAAGTGCAACGATAAAGACTTCATTTCGGAAATTTACGACGTTCTGGTGAGAGTTGCGCCCGCCGAAATAATCGGTAACGGCGCGTTCAGAGCCAACGCTTCTGAATCTCCGCTAATAGAACACGGCGCTCTTCCGAAAATAAGCGACTATAAAGAATCGGCGTATTCCGTTAAAAACGCCGAAAACACGCTTTTGGAGCAATTTTCGGTATCGACGCTCAAACCGTTTGAAATCGAAAACGACGAAGAGTCGATTTGTGCTTGCGGCGGACTTATCGCATACCTTAAAGAAACGCAAAAGCACGCGCTCGTAAACGTGAACAACGTAATAAAAGAGAGAAAAGAGCAGTGCATGACTCTCGATTATAACTCGCTTAAAAATCTCGAACTCGTAAAGAGCATGCGCGACGGAAAACGTTACGGCTCGCTTTTATGGCTGCTCGATAAAACCGATACGGCTATGGGCTCCCGACTTCTGTCGCAATGGATAACGACTCCGCTCATTTCCGAGGAAAAAATAAATTACAGATTAGACGGCGTAAACGAATTGTATTCTTCCGCCATACTTCGCGGAGGCATCGACGAAAGACTTAAAGAGATTCACGACATGGAAAGGCTTGCGGGTAGAATTTCAAACGGAAACGCAACTCCCGCAGATTGTTACTCTCTGTCCGAATCTATGCTCGCTTTACCGAATATCAAGATTCTTCTGTTCGGTTCCACAGTCAAAATCATGCAGGATATATCGGATAACATCGACGATTTTACGGATATTGCCAAACTTATTCAAAGCGCGATAAACTCCGACCCGACGACGTACAGTAAAGACAGAAATTACATACGCGACGGATTTGACAAAGAACTTGACAGATTACGTCAGATGCGTAATCATTCGGGCGATATAATCAAACGGATTGAAACGCAGGAGAAAGAAAAAACGGGCATCCGAACCCTTAAAATTGCTTACAATAAAGTTTTCGGTTATTATATCGAGGTCAGCAATTCTTTCAAAGATAAGGTTCCGTACAACTATATCCGCAAACAAACGACGGTAAACGGCGAAAGATATATTACCGAAGAACTTAAAAACGTCGAAGTCGAGATTTTGTCCGCAGACGAGTCGATTAAACGAATCGAAATCGAGATTTTTTCGAAAATAAAAGGCTTATTGGCGGAGAATATCAAGCGAATACAGCGTACGGCAAACGCCGTTGCTTGCCTTGACGTACTGTGTTCTTTTGCAAAAGTCGCAAAAAAGTATAACTACTGCAAGCCGCAAATAGTCGGCGAAAACGACGCTTTCAACGTGGTAGGCGGCAGACACCCCGTCGTCGAGGCTTCGTCTTACGAAACTTTCGTATCCAATGACGCCTATATCAACAACGGCGACAGCCGCGTTATGATAATTACGGGACCGAATATGGCGGGAAAAAGCACTTATATGCGTCAAAACGCGCTTATATGCGTAATGGCGCAAATCGGATCTTTCGTACCGGCAAAATCGGCAGAAATTCCCATCGTTGACAGAATTTTTACCCGTATCGGCGCAAACGACAACATAATTTATAATCAATCGACGTTTATGGTCGAAATGACCGAAGTTGCAACTATCCTGCTGCACGCAACCAAACGCAGTCTTCTTATTCTCGACGAGGTCGGCAGAGGTACGAGTACTTTCGACGGACTCGGTATTGCCTGGGCAGTAGTAGAATATCTTGCCGAAAACGTTCGCGCAAAAACTCTTTTCGCAACGCATTATCACGAACTTTCGGAACTCGAAGGAGTCATAGAAGGCGTTAAAAACTATAAAATTACGGTAAAAGAACTTAAGGGTAAAATCGTATTCTTGCGAAAGATCATGCGCGGAAGCGCAAATAAGAGTTTCGGTATAGAAGTCGCCGCTCTTGCAGGCGTACCGAAGGTCGTAACCGACAGAGCAAAAGCGATACTCAAACGGTTAGAAAAAAACGACTTGACGCGTACAATGCTGCCTCAAAACGAAAAACCGGCAGACAACGTCGAACCAAAAGAAGAAAAACCGCTTTCGGACGCGGAAGAAATTTTGTTGTCCACCGACGTAAATTCACTTACTCCGATTGCGGCGTTCAAACTCGTTATGGAACTAAAAGAAAAGGTAAAAGAAGAACATGAGTAAAATCGTATTGCTTCCTAAAGAAGTTTACAATCGAATAGCGGCGGGCGAAGTGGTCGAAAGACCGTTTTCGGTCGTAAAAGAATTGGTCGAAAACTCCATCGACGCGGGCGCGACCGATATAACGATAAAACTCGAAGACGGCGGGAAAAAACTTATTTCCGTCAAAGACGACGGTTCGGGTATCGAAAAAGACGATTTAATCAATGCCACAATGCCGCACGCAACGAGTAAAATCAGAACGGCCGACGATCTCGATAAAATCGCCACGCTCGGTTTCAGAGGCGAAGCGCTCGCTTCTATCGCTTCCGTTTCGGCAATGAAAATCACGTCCAAAGTAAGAGACGCCGAAATCGGGCATTATATCGAATCGAATTACGGCGTTATATCCGACGTTGAACCTTTCCCCGCAGACGACGGCACTCAAATCGAAGTGAGAGATCTTTTCAAAAATACTCCCGCAAGAGAAAAGTTTTTGAAACCGTCAAAAAACGAAGAAGCGGATATAGCCAACGTTGTTACGAGGCTCGTCTTTTCACATCCCGAAATTTCGTTCAGACTGATTTTCGACGGGAAAGAAAAATTACATACCCCGGGCGGAACTCTCGACGAAGCGATTATCGGAATTTACGGATACGAAACCATACGCGACTGTCTGGAAATCGAAACCGTTAAAAACGGCTTGAAAATTAGCGGTTTTATCGGTCAGAACTACTTCGTAAAACCTAACAGAACCTATCAGACGATCATTCTCAACGGCAGATACGTTCAGAACGTAACGCTGCAAACCGCTATCCATAACGCATACGCGCCGTATTTAATGAAGCGTAAGTATCCCTTTTACGTTCTTAAAATCGACGTTGATCCCGAGTTCGTAGACGTAAACGTTCACCCGAATAAAGCCGACGTAAGATTTGCCGACAACCACGTCGTTTACGGCGCAATTTATTCGGTAATTTCAAAGGTTTTAGAAGGAAGCGCGGAAGCGATAAACATAATAAAAAACAACGATTATCTCAAAAAACAGTCGATACTCGATTATCCGCAAAAAATCGATTATACTTCTTCGACTTCTGCCGCAGCGACCGAACAACCGCAATATAACAAAACGGACGATACTCCCGAGGAATTCGTATCCGTACCAGTCAGCGATACTCCCGTTTACGTTCCTCCGTACCTTAAAAACGCGGCAAAATATTTTGCTCCCGACGCTCATAAATTATTTGAAAATATGTCCGTTGCCGAACCTACGGAACAAGAAAGACGGGAAGAGAATAAAAAAACGAATATCGACGATATATTTGCCGAAAACAAAAAGTATATCGAAGAGTTGGAAGCCCGAAAAGAAAATTCACAGGCTCAAACCGAAATTCCCGTGGAATCTCCGTTCAGGGTGGTAGGACAAGTACTCACGACTTATCTGATACTCGAAAAAGGCGAAGATATCTACTTTATCGACCAGCACGCCGCTCACGAGAGGCTGCTTTTCGATAAATTCAGCGAAGATTATATAAGCGGTAATCTCGACGAACAAACGCTCCTTCTCCCGTACACTTTCCCCGTAAATGATAAAGAATCCGAATTCATCACGGCGAGATTTCAGGATTTCAGAAAAATCGGCATAGACGTAGCCGAGTACGACGACGGCGTATTCGCGGTATACGCATTGCCGCTGTATCTGCTCGGTATGGACATAAAAGCGTTCTTCGAAGACGTACTTTCCGATATGTCGCTTCGTAAAATCGATATGCCGGATATTTTAAGAGAAAAGATAGCGCAAAAGGCGTGCAAAGCGGCAATAAAATCCGGAAAAACACTTTCGCAGTCCGAAATCGACAAATTACTTGAAAAATTAAACGGTAATATGGGGCTTAAATGTCCTCACGGAAGACCTATCGCTATAAAGATCACCCGCACAGAAATCGATAAATGGTTCAAACGAATAGTATGAAAGAAAAAATACTTATCGTTTGCGGACCTACCGCATCGGGAAAGACGGCTTTGGCCGTCGATATTGCAAAAAAATATAACGGCGAAGTTATTTCGGCAGATTCTGTCGCAATTTATAAAAATCTCAACATCGGGTCGGCGAAACCCGACGAGAAAGAAATGCAGGGAATTCCGCATTATATGATTAACGTGGCGGATGATACCGCCGAATTTTCGGTTTCCGACTATGAAAATCAGGCGTTAAAAATTATCTATGACATATTATCACGCAATAAATTGCCGATTATTTGCGGAGGAACAGGCTTTTACGTCAACTCTTTGATTTATAAAATGAGTTACGGCAATGCGAAAGGCGACTTGAATTTACGCAAAAAATACGAAGAAATTGCACGAAAACAAGGCAATCTCGCAGTCTGGAACGAACTCTGCAAAGTAGACGAGCAAACCGCGAAAAAATTACACCCGAACGATCTCGTACGGGTTATTCGCGCGATAGAGATATTCCGTTCGACGGGAATTAAAAAATCCGACGTCGTAGACGAATTGATTCCGAGATTCGATTATTTTGCGATTATGCCGGATATTTCTCGTGAAAAACTCTATGACAGAATAAATTCGCGCGTCGATAATATGCTTAAAAAAGGACTTGTAAACGAAGTAAAAGGTTTAATTGCGAAAGGAATTACGTTAGATAATCAATGCATGCAGGGGATAGGATATAAAGAAATTTATCCCGCCGTTATAAACGGCGAAGAAATACCCGTAGATGAAATTAAACGGAATTCCAGACGTTACGCAAAACGGCAGATAACGTTCTTCAAACGCATAAATCCGTATAAGTACGACGCCAAAACCGACGAAGACGAATCGAAATTATATAAAAAAATAGACGAATTTCTCGAAAAGAATTAAAACGACTTATGAAAATATCCGCGTTAATTTACGCGGATATTTTTTATCGATTCTCTGATTTTAGGGTATACGGATTTTCTGATCGTAAAAGATATTTCCGCGCCGTCGTCGCCGTAATCGATTTTATAATTTTCAAGGAATTGCGTCAACTTATAAAATTCGCCGATTTTTTCATGAGGAACTATAATTTTTATCTGCTCGAATTGGCTCTCGATTTCTTTTTTTATAGCGGCAACAAGTGCGTCTATACCTTTGTTTTGCTTCGCCGAAATTATAATTCCGTCAGTTGGTAAAAATTCAAAATAACTTATTTTATCTGCCTTATTATAAACTTTTATGATCTTTGCCGTCGGCTTTATACGTATAATTTCGTTATTTGCGACTTCTGCTTGTTCGCTTAAATTACTTGATGATAGATCGCAAACGTTCAAAACCACGTCCGCGTTTTCTACGCTTTGAAGAGTTGATCTGAACGCCTCGATAAGGCTCGTCGGAATATCTCTGATAAACCCTACGGTATCTACGAATATTACGTTGAAATCTCCGATTTTTACTTTACGTGCGGTGGGGTCGAGCGTTGCGAATAATTTATCTTCGGCAATTACGTCGCTTCCCGAAAGTAAATTCAGAAGGGTAGATTTGCCGGCGTTCGTGTATCCTGCAAGAGCAACTACAATCGCTCCGTTTTTCTTCCGTCTTTCTCCGACGGCGTTACGGCGGTTTTCAAGATCTTTAAGTGAATTTTTCAGAGAATTGATGCGATTTCTGATATATCTTTTGTTGGTTTCGAGCCTGGTTTCGCCTGGTCCCCTCGTGCCTATTCCTCCTCCGAGTCGGGATAGGGCTTTTCCTTGTCCCTTTAAGCGCGGCAATAAATATTCCAACTGAGCAAGTTCTACTTGTAATTTGCCTTCCGCCGTCGTCGCGTTGATTGCGAAAATATCAAGAATAAGGGTAGTTCGATCTATAACTTTAATATCTAAAATATCGCTTAAATTCTGCGTTTTTGAAGGCGATAGAGTACCGTCGAATATAACCGTATCGACATTTGCCTCCCGAATTTCAATTTTGAATTGTTCGAGTTTTCCTTTTCCGAAAATAGTGGCAGGGCATACTTCTCTTATAAATTGATATTCCGATCCTACGACTTCCGCTCCCGCCGTTTTAACTAAACTCGATAATTCTTCGATTCTGGTCGATATATCGGTTTTATCGTATAACGCGAACAGCAAAAATACCTTTTCGGTTTTTTTTCGTTTATCGGTCGTTATCATCTTCGTCCTTTCTCAGTTTCACGAATTCAACTGCGCTTTTACGCGAATCCTGACTGATAGCGGCGTAATGTTTACGAGTAGTATTTACGTCTTTATGCCCCAAAAAGTCCGCAACGGCATAAATATCTCCCGTTTTTCGATATAAATCGGTGCCGAACGTACTACGTAATTTATGCGGAGTAATATTTTTCAACGGAGTAACTTCTTTCGCGTAGTTTTTTACCAGAACTTCGACGGCCCTTACGGAAATCCGCTTGTTTTTAAGCGAAACGAAAAGGGCAGTCTCGTTTTTATCGAGTTTTAAGTCGTATCTGTAATCGAGCCAACGCAAAAGAGCGTTTTTAACTTCTTCGTTATAATATAAAATCGTACGGCTTCCGCCTTTTCGGGTAACTACAAAACTGTTTTCGTTAAAGTCAAAATCGTCGACGTTCAGTCCTACCAACTCGCTTATACGTATTCCTGTTCCTAAAAACAAAGACAAAATCGCGTAATCTCTGATTTTCAACTTCTCGTGATAGGCGTTTTTACGACCGGAAAAAGCGTCGTCGCTATCTGCGTAAGATAAAAGTTTATCGACTTCGTCACCTTCGAGCCTGATTATTTCTTTTTCGTGAAGTTTCGGGGTAGGGATTTTTGCCGCGACGTTGGATTTTATCGCATTTTTATTAAAAAAGTAACGAAATAGCGCTCTTACGGTCGACAATTTACGTTTTTTACTTTTTTCATCGCACGAAAGTACTTTGCCGTTCATTTTATAATGCGACAAATAGTTCAGAAATCGCTCAATATCCGTAGAGGTAACTTCGTCTAAAACCTCGATTTTCATATCTTCTACGGGGATTTTTTTAACTTGCGACAAATAATCGAAGAATATACGCAGGTCGTACGCGTAATTCAACCTTGTAAGAGCCGAAGTATTATTGCCGATACCGTAAAAAAATTCGGAACAAAAATAGGGCATTTCAAGACTTAACGCTTCGATTTTTTCTTCGCAGTCAATATTCCGTTGTAAGTAGTAATCGTTTTTTTTGTCGCTCATGCTTAGATAATACCACAATCGGGCAGAAAAGTAAAATGAAATTAAAATTAACCGGGATTGAAAATTAAATTTTGCAAAAGGTAAGTTAAATTTTAACCCCGATATTTTACTTATATCATTGCGTAAAACACAAGTTTTACGCAATGATATGTCTATTTTTCATAATTTAACCAAAACAATACTTTGTAAAATCGCTTATAATACGGCGTATTTTCAAATTTTTTATGATTTTCTTCAAATTTTGCCTTAAACCTTGACAATTTTCGTAATTCTTTGTATAATGTATTTATTAAATATTCGGAGAAATTTTATGGACTTAAACGGAGATATGATTCGCGGTCATATCGATACGATAATTCTATTATCTTTAGTCGACGGAGATAAAGATTCAAACGAAATTCGTAAAAACATCGAAGATCGTTCCGATAACAAGTTCAGCGTCAAACAAGGCACGTTTTATAGCGCAATGCAGCGGCTCGTAAAACAAAGCCTTATTAAAGAATATCGATCGAGCGCAACGGACGGCATAAGGCGCAAATATTTCAGTCTTACGGAAAAAGGCGAAAAACTCGTCGAAAACAACCGTAAAGAGTGGCTCGAATCCAAAGAAGTTATCGATACGTTGGTCGATACCGTACAGGAAAAGCCCGATAACGACCTCATGATGCGAACCGAAGACTTCCCGATTCCGTCGGAAAACCCTTACGAATCGCCTGTACTTTCCGCCGAAAACGACCAAAAAATCGATGAAAAATCGATCGAAAATTTGCCCGAGGACGCATACGACACGCGCGTTACGATCCACAACGAAACCGAAACGCAGTCGGAAGACGATTTATTACAGGATATTAACGCGAAATTATCCGATATTCTCGGCGAATTAGGCTTCGAAAACGATAAAACGGACAATGAAAACGCGAATAACGAAACCTTCGTTGAAAAAAACACTTCCGAAAACGTAAGTAAGTTGCAGGAAAACAAGGCGCTTCCGAACGCTAAAATCAACGAAAGACGCAGTTATCCGTTCGAAATCACCGATAGTTCGCTTTACGTCGAAGACGAAACCGATTTTAATCCGACGGTCGAAATAACCGTCAATCACGACGAAACGATCCGTGAAACCGAACCGGAAATAAACGTTACAGACGAAGTCGAAACAGCCGATCAAAATAACGAAAAACCATTCATTTTTGACGATAATATCGAAGAAAATGAGCCGATAGAAAATACTACTCAAACTGAAAACGTTACCAACGTTACTTGTGAAACCGTAGAAGAAACGAACGTTTCCATAGATGAAAACCCAAGCGAAACTAAAACAGCGAACGATACGAACGCTACTTTTGAGTATACCGCGCAAGAAGATAAAGCGGCAAACGACGAATACTCCGATGAAGAAGACGATTTACTTGCGGTAGAAGACGGAACGACGTCTAACCGCCGTGAATACAAATCGATACTTTCTTCGCTTTTCCCGAAAAAAGAAGAAAAACACGCCGCGACCGAGATCGAAACCGATAATTCCGAAGAGAGAACCGAGAGGAACGAACAAACTCGTTATTTTGACGACGATTACTCGCCTGCCCGTTCGGAAACCGACGGATATTATGAAGAAAACGTTTCTTCCGGAAGGTACCCGTCAGACGACGAAACTGCCGAAATTGCGAACGAAAAAACCGATAGAAGACAACAGACTTATTATGACGGCGAGGGTTCCACCGATTTTTCCGATTTATACAATATGGCGAAGCGCGAAGGTTTCAAGATTAAGGCTTCGTATAACACCAATAAATACTACGGTGACAGAGTCTTTATCAATAAACTTAATTTCCATTCATCTATAATATGGTATCTGGTTTTGTTCGTTGAAATGCTGATTATGAATTTGACCTTATCCCAAATCGTAAATTGGTCGTCTTCAGCAAAACTTATTCTGGTATTTTCGACAGCCGTGTTTCCCGTAGTTTGCTTCGTCATTTATAATATTAACAAGACGAAAACGGCAAAAGAACTTGCCTCGTTTAAGGACGTAATCGAAATCGCTTTGATTATAACCTTCCAGATTACGATTATTATTCTTTGCGTCGCGTTGTTTGCGTCGGTTGATTTCGGCAATATAAAAGAAGTAACTTCATTCGTATTGATACCGTTTATATTCGCGCTTAACGTGCCCATATACTTCATGATTAAATACGCCTTATACGGAACCGGAAAATATTACGTCGGAGACAAAACGACCAGAAAATAAATGTAAAAGTTTCAAAAAACCTCGGCAAAGCCGAGGTTTTTTGTTTTTTGCGCAAATTATTTACATATTGATTTGTTCGACGTTTTCACCTTTCAAAAAATCCGGAACGTCTTCATCGTCACGCTCTTCTTCCGAGGATTCGGGTACGTAATCGGGATCTGCGGTTTCGTCGTAAACGTCTTTTCTGAACAAGTAGTTATCGTCGCCGTCACCGCCGTTCATAAGCCTTATCTTTTTCATAAGTTCGTTTATGTCGGGTAATTCGTCGAGCGACGAAATCTGAAATCTTTTCAAAAATTTATCGGTCGTACCGTATAGCAGAGGTTTACCGATAGCGTCCTTTCTGCCTACGACTTCTACGACCTCGAGTTTCATAAGGCTTTGAAGAGCGTAATCGCTGTTCACACCTCTGATCTGATCCAGTTCGGTTCTCGTTACGGGTTGCTTGTATGCGATTATAGCAGCCGTTTCGAGCATGCTCTTCGATAATTCTCTTTCTTTAATCGGGTTAAGAACGGTTTCAACGCTCAATCCGTTCGCGGGATTGGAACAAAATTGTAACTTATTATTAAAAATAAGAAGATTTATTCCGCTCGTTTCGAGATCGTATTTGTTTTGAAGTTCTCTTGCCGTAAGCAAAACTTCTTCGTCGGATACTCCGAGTTTATCGGAAATATCGCTGATTGCAACCTCGTTGCCCGATACAAATAATATAGACTCAATTATACTCGCTAAGGTCTCCAACTTCTTCACTCCTGTCTTCTCTTAATGTAATGGTTATGTCGTCAAACGTTGCGTTCTGTTCAACCGTTAAATATTGCAATTTTAACAATTCAAGCAACGCCTGAAACGTCGTGATAATTTCGGGTTTGCTCGCATGTTTGTTGAATAGTTCGAAAAAACTGCAACTTTCGCGTTCGAGCATTATCGTTTTTATATACGTAATCTGATTTGCAACCGTAAACGAATCTTTCGGAATCTCTTTCTGATCGTTAAGTCTTGTTTCCAAGTCGCTTTTCGCCAGTAGTTCGGTGAACGCCTTTACGAGTCCGTCAAGATTGAAATCGGTATAAACAATGCGCACTTCACTCGCCGATTCGTCCGGAGCCTTATAGAACCTTTCTATAGTTTCCTGTTCTTTAAGGTGTTGACTCGCTTCCTTGTAGATTTTATACTCTTCAAGTTGCTGAATAAGAGTTTTTCTCGGATCTTCGTCGTATTCGTCGCCGAAACCTTCTTCAAACTCGATTTGCGGCAACAACGCTTTTGACTTTATTTCTAATAAAGTTGCAGCCATCGCCAGATATTCGCTCTCTTTTTCGATGTCCATGTCTTCCGCGTTATTTACGTATTCGAGAAATTGTTCGGTTACTTCCGAAACGAAAATATCCTTTATTTCGATTTCGGCGCGATTAACGAGAAAGAGTAACAAATCGAGCGGACCTTCGAAATTCGAAAGTTTAGTCGTATAATCTACTACGGTTTCGAAATTTTTTGCTTTTTCGGAATACGGATTATCCAATTCTTCCAATTCTTCAACGTTTTCCGTTAATTCTTCATTCAAATTTTCAGTATCGATTGCCATAATAAAATAATTCCATTGCCTAATATTTTGGATAAATAACCTATTACGTCGAGATACGGTATACCCGTCCAATCTGCGATATAACCCAAAACGAATATCCCGATCAAAATGTAAAACCCGTATCGCCTGACAAAATTAAGAAATTTACCCCGCCCGTTCGTGAGCGATTCCAGCAACCGAAATCCATCCAATGGATATATCGGTAACATATTGAACACGAACAAACTTACGTTTATCCAGAAAAGCGACGCTATAAAATATTGAATCAATAAATTCAAATATCTTGCCCAATCCGCCTGTATATAAAACAACTTGTAAGAATACATACACAGCGGACAGATAACGACGGCAAACGTCAAATTGACCAAAACCCCCGCTATCGACACCAAGATACACCCGCTTTTTCTGTTTCTGAAATTGTCGGGATTTACCGGAACGGGCTTAGCCCAACCGAACCTGATCAATATCATCATAATCAAACCTATCGGATCGAAATGAGCGAAAGGATTAAGGGTATATCTCCCCGCGAATTTCGGCGTATCGTCGCCGCACTTAACCGCCGCAAATGCGTGGGCGAATTCGTGTAAAGGCAAAATAATCAAAATCGCCAAAAAATTGGCAAGATATAACGTGCATTTCTCTAAAAATATTTCCATCACGCACATTATACTTGAATTTTCGATAAAACGCAAGTATTATTCGCGGTCAATCTTCCGTATTTTTTATCCCGTCGATTTTAATCGTCGCAACGTCCTGCATATTGATGCATTTGCCGCAATTATCGCACACTTTCAAAGGATTAAGGTCGCACATTTCGCATTCTCCGCAATCTATACAATCGCGATCGTACAAAACGCACTTTTTAGTTTTCCCTTCTTCTGTTTTCATAGCGCTTTTATTATATCACTAATATTTGAAAATTTCAACAAAAAATGATATGAACAAACGTTTGCTTTTATCTTTCCGATATGTTATTATAGACGTAATTTCACAAAGGTAAAAAAGAAATGTCGGAAGTCAGTTCAAAGTTAAACGACGTACTCGAATACGTAAGACGATATAGCGAAAACTACGGTTATTCCCCATCGATACGGGAAATATGTTCGGCTCTCGGTATAAAATCGACCGCCACGTGTCATTACTATCTCAAAAAATTAGAAAAGAACGGCGAAATCAATAAAGTGAGTTCAAAGAAACGCGCGATAAGCGTTAAAAAAGACGATAAATCCGTAGATTTCGTGTCTGTTCCCGTAATCGGCACGGTTACGGCGGGTACCCCTATATTCGCTTATGAAAATACCGATGGATACTGCCCTCTTCCCGACGAATTCGGCGACGAGAAAGAACTGTTTATGCTTAAAGTAAAAGGCACGAGCATGATTGAAGCCGGAATACTTGACGGGGATAAAGTTATCGTAAAAAAGCAAAACAATGCCGAAAACGGCGAAATCGTAGTCGCGTTAATCGAGGACGAAGCAACCGTAAAGCGCTTTTATAAAAAAGAAAATAAAATAATACTCCACCCCGAAAACGACGCTTTATCGGATATAATTTTAGACGACGTTACGATACTCGGCGTGGTTGAAGGACTTTTAAGAAAATACTGAAATGCAATACCTTATAATAGATACGGAGAGTTGTACCGGCAAGAGCGACGACGGAAGCCTTTGCAGTTTAGGCTACGCAATTGCCGACGAGAACTTTAATATAGTAGAACGAAACGATTTATTGATAAATCCCCTGCCAAAACGTTTCGCGGTGGGTGATAAAAAAAATCTTAAAAGAACGGGTGTGATGTTTGCTTACGGAGTCGAAGAGTTTCGCCGCGCTCCGACTTTTAAGGACAGATACTACGACGTAAAACGACTGTTCAATGGGCGACTCGTTCTCGGATTCGCTATGGCTAACGACGTAAAATATCTGAACGACGCGTGCGATAAATATTCGCTGCCACGGATCGAATACGAATACATGGACGTACAATTCGTCTATAAATTACTTAATCCGGATGCAAACTCAATCGGATTAAAGACCCTGGCCGAAAAATACGGCATAAAATATCTCGAACATCGCTCTGACGAAGATGCCGTCGTTTCACTTCGCGTACTTATCGGAACTTTAAACGAAAATCAAGTAAATTACTGCGATTTTATAAAGAATTACGAAGTTGTTTACGGCGTAAATAATATAAACGGACATCACCAACCGTACTCCGTTTCGGAATTTAAGGGCGAAAAAGGTTTATCTATAAGTCATCGGCTTAAAAATCTCGTTTACTCCGATTATTTAAGTAAATTACCTAAAAGACGAAAAGGCGAAGTATACTGCTTTGCATACTCCGTCGAAAGAAACGACGTGGATATTCTTCGCACAGTTATAAACGCCATTTATCGTAACGGAAACTCCTATAACCGTGACGGCGACGTATGCACGATATACGTAACTAAAACCGCAAACGATGAAGACGAACGCCTTTCGTCGATTAAACAGACGAGCAAACGATTAAAAAGAGTTATCTCGTTTGATGAATTAAAAAAAGAACTTAACGTAGAGAAAGCCGAAAATTTCGACGATACTAAGTTCTTAATTGATTTTCACGAGAAACTTATATATTAAAGTGAAAGCGGAGATTTACTTTTACGTAACTCCGCTTTTCCGATTCGTCAATCAAATTGTCCAACTACGAGCCACATCCCGTACATAGTCGAAATATGTCTTTTTGTTAACCGATTCGGCAGCCAAAGCGTTCGTTCTGCCCGTTTCTACGCCGTTTTTATACACGATTAAACAACCTACCTTGTCGCCTTTTTTTATAGGCGCTTTAATTTTATTATACGGCTCGAAATCGATGACAATATCTTGCTTTTCGTTCTTTTTCGAAAATACGTAAACGTCGTTTTCGGGGATAATTTTTACGTCTTTTTTAATTCCTTTTTCCACTTTTGCCGTAACGCTTAATTCTTTTTCGTCGTCCAACGCCGCTTTGCTCGAATAATTGTCAAAGCCGTAGTTAAACGCCGAAGAAACGTCGGCAAAACGAGATTTACTGCTTTCACCTTTGATCACTACCGCAATAAGTCGCATATTTCCGCGTTTTGCCGTGCCTGCAAGGCAAAAACCCGATTCTGCGGTGTAACCCGTCTTACCGCCGTCGCATCCCTCGTAAAACCTTACTAATTTATTCGTGTTCGTTATTTCGGTTTTTCTGCCGCCGTGATCGATTTCGTCCGTCCAGATTTTAGAATATTCGAAATATTCGTCGTGTTTAACGACTTCCGAAAGCATCTTAGCAACGTCTTTAGCGCAGGAATATTGAGTCGGTTTCGGTAATCCCGTACAGTTTGAAAACAACGTGTCGTCAAGCCCCCACTCTTTTGCTCTTGCGTTCATTTCGTCCACGCACGCGCTTTCGGAGCCGTAAAGCCTTTCGGCCATAGCGACGGAAGCGTCGTTAGCCGATGCGACTATGATACTTTTTATCAATTCACTTGCTTTATACGGCCTGTTCGCATCGAGAAAAACTTGCGAACCTCCCATTCCGCTTGCTTTTGCGCTGACTACTACGTCATCCGTCATACCGAATTCCCCCTCGTCCAACTTATCGAAACATAAATTCAGAAGCATTAATTTAGTCATGCTCGCTATAGGAAGTCGTTCGGTTTCGTTTTTCGCGTATATTACCTCTCCGCTTCCGTAATCGATAAGATACGCCGCTTTCGATTTTACGCTAAAATCGTCGTTTGCGGCGTATACAACCGCGCCCGAATTAGGTAAAATACAAAAAATCGCAGAAAAAATCGTCAATAATAAAATAAATAATTTTTTCATAATATACTCCTGACCATATATTCTGCATTTTACGAAAAATTATGCCGCCGAAAATTTCGGCGGCATGTAAGTTAGAATACGGCATACATCGGTCTGATTACGAGTCCGATTATGATTATTCCGTAAATCGTCAATATGAGGCAGGCTGCGAGAGCCATTGCCGAAGTCGTCAATTTATACTTTCTGTCAGGCTTTCGACAACCTTTTTTTCTTAATAAATCGAGATTGCACGATATTACCGAAGAAATTATTGCCGTTAAAACCAATCCTTGTATAAAGGTTACGAAAATAAAAATAAACAGTCCGTCGAATTTGAAAACCGAAATCATAACGCATCCTGCGCCGCCGATTACTACGCCGCGGATAAAAAGCAGACAATACCCGGCAGGCAAAGTATACGCCACGAGAGAACACGAAAGAGCCAACGCAACGTATAAAAACGCCGTAAAAAAGAATTTAATTTCAAGAGCGAAAACGTTGGTATAACCGAGCGCAACCGTTTCGTAATAAGCGACGGCGTTTACGTATACGACGTTATTCACGTCGCAATTCTTATAAAAAATAAACCCCAAAACAAGCCCTAATATATATAATAAGGCAAGGCTCGCCGCGATTTTCCAATTTCGTTTAAGTACGACCGCTCTCGAATTGAGTAATACGGGCATAAAAAGACCTCATATTTGTATTATAATATGAGGTATTTCTTTATATTATGCTAATTTTCGAGCATTTTCGCGACGTCGATTCCGAACCCTCTCGAAGGATCGTTTATAAAGACGTGCGTAACCGCTCCGACGATTTTACCCTTCTGAACTATCGGACTGCCGCTCATTCCTTGCAAAATGCCGTTAGTTGCGCTTAATAATTCCCTATCCGTTATCTTTATTACGAAATTTTTATTATCTTTGTCGTTAAAATCGGTTTTTACGATACTTATACTATATTCTTTCGGCGCAACTCCGTCTATGCAAGTTATTATCGACGCATTACCGGCAACGCCTACGCCGACTTCGACTTTCGTAAATTTATTAAACGAAAAATTTTCGGCGCTCTTTCCGTATAACCCCGTATCGGTATTTTTCGTTACGGTCCCGATCTTATCGGTATCGATGAAAATCCCTTTAAGTTCTCCTGCCTTACCGCGTTTGCCTTTTACGATACCTATAATCGAACAAAGATAGCAATCGCCTCCGAATACGTCTGATTTTTCGCCGCTTTCGTCTAAAACCGGATGCCCCAGCGCAGCAAACTCGCCGCTATTTCTGAAATAGGTTATCGTCCCAATTCCGTTCAGGTCGTCTCTTAAAAATAATCCGAGCCTATAATTTCCGCCGACGTCTTTTGCCGGAGTAATATATTTGACGATCTTTTGCCCTTTTCTCGATATAACGACCTCTACGGGATTTCCGCAGCAATTCTTAATCGATTCTGCGATAGACTGTACGTTACTTACCGGTTTACCCCCGACCGACAATATTACGTCCCCGACCCTGACGTCGTTCGCCCTCGCAGGCGACTCTACGCCTTTTTCGGTAACCACGTCGTTTAGCCCTATAACCGTCGAGCCGTTAGTCTTTATAGTAAATCCGGCGGGAATCCCGCCTAAATATAAAAATTCGCCGCTTGCATACGCCTTGTTCCCTATCAACGGAGAAAAAAGCAATACCGCGACGAATATTAAAACGATAGTTCTTATTTTATTTTTCGTTAAGCGCAGCATTTGCAGTAAGTATGCCGCGTATAACCGAGATTATGCGGTTTTAAGAACGCAAATATCGGCGTTTTTCACGGGTTCAAACGCAATCACCTGCGGCTACGCTGATATTTCCGACTTATAAGCGTCGCACGAATTAACCGTTTCTTCGGCGTGTTTATAGGCTATATCGCTTGCGTTCTCGCCGCTCATAATTCTCATTATTTCATATATCTTCTCGGATTTTGAAAGGTTTTTCACTACGGTTACGGTCTTTCCGTTTTCTTCTATTTTAGAAATCTTTATCGGAACGTCGCTCATGGCGCAAACGACCGGCAAGTGTGAAATCGCCAGCACCTGCGTTTTACGTGAAATATCGGCAAACTTTTTGGCGACGACTTCTGCTGTTGCTCCGCTTATCCCAACGTCTATCTCATCGAAAACGTAGGTAGATATATCCTGATACCCGCTCGTGATGACTTTAAGAGCAAGCATAAATCTACTCATTTCGCCGCCGCTGATAATCTTCGAAAGCGGCTTGACGGGTTCGCCTAAATTTGCAGAAAAGTTGAATTCGATTTCGTCGTTGCCGTTTTCGGGATATGGAGCGTTTCTTACTTCGCCCTTTTCCGAAAACGCGATTTCAAAGTTCGCATACTTCATTCCGAGCGCCTTGAGTTGTTCGACTACCCGTTTACAAAAATCAAGTGAAAATTTACGCCTGACATCGGTTATCTTTTTATATGAAGCATTAAGAGAATTTATTAATTTCTCTTTTTGGGCGGAAATCATTGCGTATTCGACGTCGAAATTGACTAATTTTTCATATTCTCGTTTTGCTTCGGACAAGAATTCTTCGATACTGCTTACGCTTGCTCCGTATTTCTTTTTAAGATTTTTAATGACGTCAAGCCTGCGTTCAACCTCGTCCGCTTCCGCCTCGTCAAAGTCTAAATCGTCTGAAATATCGGCAATACTTTCGCTTACGTCTTCTATTTCGGAATAAGCCGCTTTCAACCTTTCTTCGAATTCTGCGTAATTTTTATCGAGAGAAGAAACTCCTCCTATCGCCCTTATCGCTCCGCTCAAACAATCCAATGCGCAATTTTCTTCGGTAAGCGCGGATTTCGCCTGCGAAAACGCTTCCGAAATTTTTTCGGCATTCTGAATTATTTTACGCCTTTCAAGAAGATCTTCTTCTTCCCCGTCCTTAACGTCGGCGTTTTCTATTTCGTCTATCTGAAATTTAAGAATATCCGTTCTTATCGCTCTTTCGCTTTCGCTGCCTCCGAAGCGTTTTAATTCTTCGTCGACGTTCTTTAATGCGGAAATAATTTCTTTTAATACGCTAAACTCACTTTCGAGTTCTTTTTTGCAGAATTTGTCTAAAACTTTTAATTGTTCGCCTGATTTTAACAGAGAATAATGGTCGCTTTGACCGTGAACGTCGATTAAATAGCCGGTTATGCCTTTCAGCATCGACGCGGAATAAGTCTCGCCATTTACCCTTATCTGCGATTTACCGTCCGAAGTCAACTTACGGCTTATAATCAGTTCGTCGTCCGGAGTCTCGCCCGAATAATCTTCTAAAATCCGCTTTACGGTCGGATTGTCGGTTACATCGAAAGCGGCGGTAACGAAACACGAATCTTCTCCGTGTCTGATTATCGATTTATCCGCTTTCGCGCCCAAAACAAAATTCAAAGCGTCCAAAATGACCGATTTACCCGATCCCGTTTCACCCGAAAGAACGTTAAGTCCTTCGCCGAATTCTATCGTAGCGCGGTCAATCAGAGCAACGTTTTTCAATTCAAGAGTTTTCAGCATCAGTTTTCAACGAAATATTCTTTAAGTTTTTTTGTTACGCGTTCCGCGTCTTCGTTCGTTTTGGTTACTATAAGCAACGTATCATCGCCCGCAACGCTTCCGACGACTTCGCTTAAATTCATTTTATCGACGACTACTCCGGCGGAATTGCCGTTACCGCCCAAAGTTTTGACCACGACTATGTTTTGCGCCCTTTCAATATCCGTGACGCAATTAAGAAACATATTCAGGAACTTTTTATCGGTATGATCTTTATCCGGGTTGCTCGGCGAATATTTATGCTTTTTATATTTTCCGGCGGTTTTCACGAGGTTCAGATCACGAATATCGCGCGATAAAGTCGCCTGAGTAACCAATATTCCTCTTTTTTCAAGTTCCCTGGCAAGATCGTCCTGCGTTTCGGTTTCGACTTCTTCTATTACGTCGAGTATGATTTTTTGTCTTAATCTTTTGTTCATTTTATTCTCCGAGTCTGTTTTTTATTTTTTCAAAAAAATTCCTTTTAATATCTATAATTCTAAGAGTTTTTTCGCCCCTGGAAACGGTAACGGAATCGTTAATAGACAAACTTTTTACACTTCGTCCGTCAACGCATAAAACACACGGTGAAGAGCCGCTAAGCACGTCGATAGTCGCTGATTTTTTATCGGGATAAATAATCGGCTTCACGGTTAAAGAGTGCGAACAGATCGGCGTCGCTATAAAAGCATTCATGTCCGGCGTCATAATTACCCCTCCCGCCGACAGAGAGTATGCGGTAGATCCCGTTGGAGTCGAAATTATAACTCCGTCAGCCCTCAGATCGTAGACTGTAGTTCCGTCTATCGAAAGACGTAATTTACCGATTATCGACAGATCTTTTACGTATTTATCCCTTTCGATAACAGCGTCGTTGAGCGCAAAATATTCGTCACCGCCCGATCTGATACAAAGCGTCGTTCTTTCCGACACGGAATAATTCCCCGTCTTTATCGCATCTGCCGCGCTTTCGATTTCGTCCGGTTCGGCTCCTGTCAGAAACCCCAGAGTGCCGGTATTTACCGCGAATATCGCAGCGCCCGTTTCGGTTGCGTAACGGGCGGCTTTCAAGACCGTTCCGTCACCGCCGAAAACCGCTATAATATCGGGTTTAACGGAATGTTTTTCGTGTTCGGAACAATAAGAGATACTTCCGGAATCAAGTGCTTTTTTAAGCCTTTCGACCGCTTTGTAAGACGCCTCGTTTCCGTTTATCGGATTAAATATCTGAATTAACATATTTTTACACCTACGGCAACTTTGTTAAGTCGATTTTTTCATTTGCCGCGCTTTTTTGAAGCAACAAAAGATATTCTACGTTTTTATCGGGTTTTACAGGCGCGTTGGTTACGTTTTTCGCAGCAAGATCGACCGAACCCGCAAAGTTTATTACGTCTTCAATCGCTCGTTTTCTGTCTTTGACGTCTGTTACGATTCCGTTTTTGTTCAGACTCTTCCTCCCGCACTCGAATTGCGGTTTAACGAGAACTATCGCATATCCGTTATCCTTTAATACACGGGAAATTTGCCGCAGAATATAGGTTAAAGAGATAAAACTGACGTCGGACGTCACTAAATCGACCTTTTCGCCGAAAGTATTTTCGCACATATCTCTCGCGTTGAATTCGTCTATGACGATAACCCTTTCGTCTTTCGACAGCGTTTCGTCGAGTTGAGATTTACCGACGTCGACCGCGTATATCTTTTTCGCCCCGTGTCGTAGCAGACAGTCCGTAAATCCTCCGGTGCTCGCCCCGATGTCGGCGCAAATCAAATTTTCCGCATTGAAATTAAAATCGTCGAAAGCCTTTTGTAATTTATAACCGCCGTTTGATACGAACGAGTCGGATTCTTTTATTATTATTTCGCTTTTTTCGGGGTCTATGGTATAAGACGGTTTGTATACTACCTTGCCGTCAACTTCGATAAGCCCCCTTTTTACGGTTTCGGCGGCTTTATTGCGCGATTTGAAAAATCCTTTATCGGTAAGATAAACGTCTAATCTCATAAAACTTCGCCTACGAATTTATCGAGGAAACGTTTAAGCAACTTTTCGTCTATTAAATCCGTCGATTGAAATACCAGTCGTTTTTGCAACTCGATTACGGTATTACGAACGCCGTCGACTCCTAAAACGCCAACAGACGTACGTTTTTTGTCTCTTGCGTCTTTTCCGCAATTTTTACCCGTCTTTTCAGACGTAGAAAGCACGTCGAGAAGATCGTCGCAATATTGAAATAATCTTCCGAAAGTTTTGCCGCATTCTTTCGCTACGTCGACTTTCTCGGGAGCAAAGAGTATCGACGGTATTAAAAACGGCAAAGTCAGAAATTTACCCGTCTTTTTATCGTAAATATCGTTTAATTCGTCTATGCCGCAATCTTTTCTTTTTTCGTTTTCGACGTCGGCGGCTTGTCCTCCGAGCATTCCGTCGTAACCGGAATATTCGGCTATAATTTTCGTTGCCTCTATCTCTCTCTTACTCGTAACGTTGCCGAGTAAATGCTCGAAAGCGAAATTAAGTAATCCGTCCCCCGCAAGCACGGCTGCAGCCTCGCCGTAAGCAATATGGCAAGTCGGCTTTCCGCGTCGTAAAACGTCGTTATCGATCGCCGGCAAGTCGTCGTGAACGAGCGAATAAGTATGAATACATTCGAGAGCAAACGCAAACGGCAGAATTTTTTTTAAGTTTCCTCCCAGTTTTTCGGCGCAAGCCATCATTATAACCGGTCTTACCCGTTTACCGCCCGCGAAAAAACTGTATTTCATTGCGCTCGTAAGCGTACTTTCGGTCAATTCGTTATAAACTCCGTCGGCATAAGCGTTAAATTCGGCTAAATATCCGTCGTACGCCGAACCGTAACTCGAGTTACACATTTTTAATTTTCCTTAAACCCGCTTCGTACGTATTTATCAGAAGCATGGTAATCGTCATAGGACCGACGCCGCCCGGAACGGGAGTAATCAGTTTGACTTTATCGTAAACGGCGTCGAAATCAACGTCGCCGTATATCTTCTTGTCCTCTCCCCTGTTTATACCGGCGTCGAGAACGACTGCGCCTTCTTTTACCATATCGGCAGTGATCAGATGTTTGCGCCCTGCCGCGCAAACGAGAATATCCGCCTCTTTCGTATATTTTTGCAAGTCTTTGGTTTTGCTGTGGCAAACCGTGACCGTACAATTTCTCTCAAGCAACATCAAAGCCATAGGTTTACCTACGATATTGCTTCTTCCGACGACTACTGCGTGTTTGCCTTCGAGTTCGACTCCGTAATAATCAAGTAATTTCATCATTCCCGCAGGGGTGCACGCTCTTGAAGAACCTTTCTTAAATTGCGTAAGCCTGCCGATATTTACTTCGGAAAATCCGTCCACGTCCTTTTCGGGCGGAATCAACGCCAGCGCGGCAGTCTCATCCAAGCCCTTCGGGAGCGGCAACTGCACGAGTATACCGTCTACGGTTTCGTTATTTGCCGCGGAAGATACGACTTTCTGTAATTCCTCGTTCGTGACGTTTTCGGGTAATTTTATCGTATCCGATACGATCCCTACCGACAAACAAGCCTTTTCTTTGTTCCGAACGTAAATTTCGGACGCCGGATCGTTACCGGCGATTATAACCGTCAACTTAAAAGTTTTTCCGTACTTTTCGCTTGTGACGGCGATATTCTTTCTTAATTCTTCACGCAAAACGGAAGATACGAGTTTACCGTCTATTATCGCCATCTGTCACCCCTCCATATCTTTTTTAAGAGCGGCAAGCACTCCGTTGACAAAATTAAGGCTTTCGTCGGCAGAGTATTTTCTTACGAGATACAAAGCCTCGTCGATCGAAACGACGGGCGGAATATCGTCAAAATATTTAAGTTCGGCGACGGCAAGCGTCAAAGCGCATTTGTCGGTAACGTACAACCTTTCAATCTTATACCCTTTTGAGTACGACGAAATAATCGAATCTATCTCTTCGCCGTTTTCTGCGATTGCGTCAAGCAATTTTTCCGCGAAAGCAATATCGTTTTCGCTTAATTTCTGTTCGGTAAAAATTTCTTTTCTGAAATCTTCCGACGGGTTATCGTTAAAATGTCCGGCGTAAAGAATTTTATACGCCGCCTCTCTCGCATCTCTTCTCATGGTAAATTTCCTTTATTTTTCGATGGCAAAAAGCGTCCCGCCAAAATTGGACGGAACGCGTTTGGTTACCGGTTAGTCAATCGTCTTGTCTTCGGAGAACAAAACGCCTTCTACTTTGACGTCAACGTTTCCGATCTTGTACTTCGACATAGATTCAACGCTGTGTTTAATGTTTTTCTGAATGTTGTACACGACGTCCGGAATGCTGTAGCCGTAATAAACTTCTACCGAAACGTTCACGTTTATATTACCGCTTAAAACCTCGACTTTAATGCAATCGGTATTCTTTTTCGACGATTTTTTATCCTTAATCGCGACACCAGAAACGTCTTCGACTGCAAGCCTGACTATCCCTTTTACTATGCCGGTATTATAAACGATTTTCCCTTTGCCGGAATTGTCGGTATTACCTTTATACATTACGCACCTCTCTACGATTACGATTATATCATATATAATCGATTTTGAAAAGTGATTTTATGCAAAAGCATAGCCGAATTTTGAATTTTATTAGTTTTTTACCCGTAAATCACGCGATTGCCTGAACGTATACGTTTTCGGGCGAAGCGTTGATTTCGTTATTACAAATCGTATAGATTATAATTGCGTCGTCCTGAGTAAAATCGTCGTCTTTAACTATAACGCTTACGTTATCCGAAGAGAATCCTAACGTTACCGCGACTTCGCTGTACCCTTTGCTTTTAATAAGACTTTCGAGCAGGTTTTCCTGTTCGGTTATTTTAGAGAGTTTCAACTTCATATCGAGCGCTTCTTTTTTAGTCGTCACGTCGGCATCTTCGGACGCGAGAATCTGGTCGATTTGAGAAAGTTGCTTGTTTCTCGACGTATTGCGGGTATTTCTTACTTCCGTAAAATAACTTGCCGTAGGCGCGACCGCGTCGTCTGCACCCGCCACGTTAGACGACAAGATAAAGTTGAGAACCGCAGTGGTCACGAGTAACGCTATCATACAAGTGAGTATGACTACCTTTTTTTTCTTTGACATATTTTTACTCCTTTTTTAACGTGCTAAAATTTGCACTTTATTACAAGATATTTTCAGGCTCGTAGTTACCGCATCCAACAAAGCCATTTTTACCCCTATATCGTCCGCGCCGCCCGCAACCACCACCACACCGATTATATCGGGAAATTTTTTACCGATTTCCATGGGCTTTCCCGCCGACGTGACGATGGTGGTCGTAACGATCTTCTTCCCGTCTTCTTCCACGATTTTTTCATCCGTAGCGTAAATCGACTCTACGCAACCGTCGACCGTTATGAGAACGGAAACTTTTCCCGCGTTTTTGACGCCCGATAAAGTACCGCTTAACTTGTTTTCGAGATTTTCGACGTATCGCTCAGTTTCGGTTTTTTCGACCGCAACGGCGGCGGTCGTAGTCGTCGGCTTTTTAACGCCGACAATCGCAAAGATTATCGCCGCCGCTATCACAGCGACGATCAGCGCGTATTCCTTTTTAATTTTGAACTCGAACTTGGACCTTTCGTCAGACATAGATTTCAACCTTATCGGAATCAACGTTCAAAACCTTCGCCACGTAATCGGCGATTACGTTACTATTTATACTCCCGTCGTCGTCGATAATGACTAAATTACTTAAATATACGCTTATTTTTTGAAGTTTTGCCCGACAAAATTCGACTTTCAGACTTTCCGTAACTATATCCGATTGCAAAAGCAACTTTTTATAAATTTCTTCGTACTCTTCATTCAGATAATCGTCGATACACGTCGCGGCTCCGTAACTTCCGTCCGCCCCCGTTTCGTAATCGAAAATATCGGGCGAAAACAAATTTCCGCTCTTGGTGAGCGGACTTACGACAACCAATGCAAAGCAAGCCGACAATAAACACGTTACGCACTTATTCGTTTTGCCCTTCGGTAAAATTAATTGAGCGAGAGATAAAAATATGCATCCCGCCGCTATAAGAGCGAAATATCCCTGAGTCAACTTATACCACTCCCGAAGCCGCAATCATCACCAACACGTTTACTGCGTACATAACTGCCACCAAAACCAACCCCGCGAGAGCGTGATTGAGCGCCGAAACGCAGGATTTGATAAAAAAATACGTCCTTTCGTCTGTAATCGGTTGAGTTATCGCGCCGAGTAATCTTAAAGATAAAGTTAAAGCCGCCGTTTCTACGATAGGACTTATCACCGCTCCGAATATCAATATCAGCATGAAAATTCCGAACGCGTTTTTAGTTAAAATAAAGGCAGACAATATCACGTCGGCGCCGCCGCTTAATATACCGCCGACGAGTGGAATAGATGACCCCACGGCGTATTTAAGAGTCCTTATTCCGATACCGTCAACGACTCCGGCGCTGAATCCTTTAACTGCCGTAAAAACCGTGAATACCGCTCCTACAAGTCCCGTAACCCATTTCATAAAACCCGATAAAAATTCAATAAAACCCTTAATTTTTATCTCTTTATTTATATTTGAGATTATCGATAAAGCAAGCATCGTCGTTACGCACGGAAAAGTAATTTTACAAATAAACGAAGTTATAAAATTTTGAATAAACAGTGTCGACGGCGAGTAAACCGCCGACTGAGCGGTTCCGCCCGAAGCGGTAATAAACGCCAAAAGAAACGGAAAACAACCCTGCACTGTTTTTACTAATTTTTCGCACGCGGATTTTGCCGATTCGACGACGGTTACCCCTAAAGAAGCGACTATGCATGCCACGATCGAAAAACCTATGAGCCTTGTAAGTTCGCCGACTCCTTCGAGTTTTTCCGAACCGAAACACCCCGTGACGGAACAGATTACTAAAATTACGAAAAGCGAAACGAATACGAGCAAGTTTTCCTTGATTCCGCTGAAAATCAAAGAAAACAGATACTTAAAAACACTGTCGTAATCGCCGATTCCGTCACCTTTTATAAGTTTTTTCAATAATCGCGATACGCTTGACTGCGAAATAATCGCGCCGTCAATATCTTTAATATACTTGTCAAGTTCGCCGAAATCTATATCTCCGATAATTTTATCTATATTTTCGTTCAGTTCTTTTTCCGCGTCATTCTGCCCGTCCGCTTTGACCGTAGTAAAATTACAGGTAAAAAACGTCGCAAATAAGACGGCAACGAATATTAAAATTAACGATCTGCGCTTCATAACAACTCCGTTACCGTCGAAATCAACTTCTCTATAATCGGAAAAGCCGTAGTTAAAATTAAAATTCTGCCCGCAAAAACAATCTTGTCCGACAAACTTTTTAGTCCGAAATCATCTATCAAATCGGACGTAAATTCCACGAGATAAGATATTCCTACTATTTTTATAACTATTTTAATAGTAAATTTACCGAGTTCGGCATAATTTCCGAGCGCGGTAAATATCGACAAAAAATCCGCCACGTAACCTGCCGTCAACGATAACAACAGTACTCCCGCACATACCGTAGCAATCGAGGCAAGTTCTCCGTTTACGTTTTTAAGATAAATTATTATTATGGCGCAGGTTACCCCTATAGCCGCAATCTTAAAAATTTCCATTTTCCGTCAATACAAACTGAATATGGCTTTTATCGAATCGAATAATTGACTTATCATGCCTATAACCATCGTAAGAGCAATTATCAGCCCTGCCAACGACACGAGAGTTGCCAGATCGTCACGATCGGATTTTTTAAGAATCTGGCATACTACGGCAATCAGGACGCCGAGAGCCGCCAACTTGAAAATAACGTCAATATTCATATAATTAAAATAAAAGCAGCCGCGCCTGCGGCAAATCCGAGTTTTAGTCCGAGAGAACCGTATTTTTTATTTTTATCCGCACATTCGTCCAGAATCTTTACTATTTCTCTTTCGGAATAACTTAAAAATGCCTTCTCTGCGCTTTCGTTGTTTCTTCCGATCCCGCTCAAATATTCCTTTAAGAATTTTACCTGCCCCTCGTCGAGATATTTCGGTATAAACAACTCTTCTCCGAAAACGGAGCCGACTGTTTTATCAAAATCTGCGAACCCGTAATTTTTCTTTGCCAGCGTTTTTACGCTTTCTCTTTTATATTCGAGATTTGAAATCAGATTTCTGTTGAAATCGGCCAGAGCGCAAAAGTACTTTTGGGCTTGCAGATACTTGTCCGTCGTCTTTTTCCCTATAAAAGAACCCAAAACGATAAATATTATGCCTAATGCCGTCTTCATATTTTTTTTAGTTCCCGATCGTATACGCCGTCAACTGCAAAGCCTTTAAGTTTTACAAATACGTCAAACGTAAAACATTGCAAAATGTTATGATTTATAAGTATTTTTTGTAATGCATCAATCGTATCGCAATGCGTCGAAGCAATTACTTTTACCCCGCTTAACCCGCAATAAACCACCGATAAAAAATCGTTTTTATAAGTAAGTTCATCACAAATAACCACGTCCGGATTAAGCGTTCTTACCGCGCAGCCGAACCCAAACTCCTTGTCTGCGTATTTAATAACGTCATAAGTATTTCCGAGTTCCGTCTTATCAATCGCAAATTCATTACGCTCGTCTATATACAACACGTTCAGAGATAACTTTTCGGCGCAGTTTCTGCCCAAATCTCTGATAAAGGTCGTCTTACCTTGAAACGGAGGAGAAAACACAAGGCACGATTTCGCAGTCCCATTGAAATACACGTTAAAGAAGTCGTCCGAACAACCCTTTACTCCCTGCGGAAATCTTATACAAAGCGAAGTAAAATTTTTCAGACTCGTTATTTGTCCCGACGCATTTTTAACGCACTCGCCGCAAATACCTACCCTTTCGCCGTCTTTTGAAGTAATATATCCGTTTTTAAGCGCGTATTCGACCGAATACAGCGAATAATCGCAAAGACGCATTACACACTCTTCTATCTGTTCTTTCGTTACTGCGTTCGATAGCAGTTTACGTTTGATATGCCCGTTTTCTTCGTAAACAACCATAACGGGCATATCTGCTCTCAACCGAACTTCGCACAGACGTTTATATTCGGATAAAATTTTAGATTGTAAAAAGGCAGGCAAAAAATCAAGCATATTATTCCGTCGATATATTATACATACAACTCGTCCGTTTTAGAACAAAAAACGCCGCCACTGAAAGTGGCGGCTCGATAAATTACCGTTTATAAATACGCTTCGAGAAAATATATGGGTTTACCGAGAGATACGAACATATCTTCGTATTCGGTAGTGATGCCGTCCCCGTAATCGTCGGCATGTAAATCGAGAGAAACGTTTTTAATTTTATATCCGTTTTCCGAAAAAGATTGTAAAGAAAATTCAAAAAATTTGCGGTTATCCGTCTTAAAGCGAATTACCCCGTCAGAGGTCAATAATTTCTTATATATTTCGAGATACCTGTAATACGTCAACCGACGATTACGATAGGTATATTTCGGATACGGACAAGAAAAATTCAAAAAGATCCGATCGGCGCAATGCTCAGGCAAATAATAAAGCAGATTTTCCACGGCGCAATTCATAAAAGCAAGGTTCGACGGATTTTCAATTATCGCCCTTTCGCAAGGTTCAACTATAACGTTACTTATCTTCTCTACTGCAATTAAGTTGATTTCGGGATGTTCGGATGCCGTTTCAAAGGCAAATTTACCCTTTCCCGCGCCCAATTCAAGCCATAAAGGCGAACGGTTTCCGAAAACGGAAGGAATATCGAGCAAATTATACCTCTTTTCTTGCGGTAACGAATAAAAATCCAACGGTTCTCTTATCAGCAAATGCCCGTCGAGATGATCCATTCTTTCGTCCAGATTGGACTTTTTTCTCATTCTCATAGGTGAAATTATAATCGTAAAATACTTTCGTTGTCAACAAAATTACAGTTCCGTTTTGAATTGTTTTATAATTTTGTTTTCTATTCTCGAAATTTGCACCTGCGATACCCCTAACGCTTCCGCTATTTCGCTTTGCGTGTTATCCCGATAGTATCGCATTATTATTACCTTCTTTTCCCTCTCCGGTAATTTCTCTATAAGACTTTTAAGCAGAATTTTATCAACCATATCGTCTTCTTTTTCGGGCGAAGGAATTTTATCTATCAGTTCTACGCTTTTTTCTCCGCTGCCGTCATCCACGCTTTCATGCAAAGACAGTGGCATTTTCGTACTGTCAAGAGCAAGTACGACGTCTTCGCGCTCCATATTAAGAGCGACGCATATCTCGTCAAGCGTCGGAGGTTCACCGCCGCTTGCGCTTTTTTCCTGAACGTATCTTTTAATCGTTTGCGCCTGCGATTTTATAATTCTCGACACCTTTATCGTTCCGTCGTCGCGTAAAAACCTTTTGATTTCACCTATAATCATCGGTACGGCATACGTCGAAAAAACGACGCCGAACTTTTCGTCAAAGTTTTTAATCGCCTTCAGAAACCCCACGCAGCCGAGTTGATACAAATCGTCATACTCTACGCCTTTACCGATAAATCTTTTTACGATGCTTTTTATAAGCAACACGTTATTATTCATTAGCGTTTCTTTTGCGCCGACGTCCCCCGCTTTGGCTTTTCGTAAGTAAAATAAGGTCTGTTCAGCGTTAAGCATCAGTTGCTCCTTATCAGGAATAAGTAAACCGATAAATATAATTTAACGGTTATTCAAAGTCCCTATCACCTTTTTCATATCGACTATCGTACCGCGATTTGGTTCTGAAATAACTTTTACTTCATCCATAAACGTTCTGATTATCGTGAAACCCATACCCGATCTTTCCTCGTCCGGTTTACTCGTGAAAAACGGTTTCAGAGCCTCTTCGAGATCGGCGATGCCTACGCCTTTATCCGATACTACGATATGTATTTCGTTATCGTTTATTTCGGCTGCCATTCCGACTTCCCCTACCGTATCCGGATAGCCGTGTACGATTGCGTTCGTAACCGCTTCGCTTACCGCGGTTTTTACGTCCGACAACTCGCTTACGCTGGGGTTAAGCGACATTAAAAAAGACGCTATAACGTTTCTCGCAAAGCCTTCGTTTTCGGAAACAGAATCGAATCTGACGTTCATTTTATTTACCATAATAAATTCTCCGTTAAATAATTTTAGGCATTACGTCGTACAGCCCCGATATTTGCAGAATTTTATTTACCGTAAAACTCGGTCTGCTGATATAGGCCTTACTACCTATTTTTTTAATTTTTTTATACCTTCCGAGCAACACTCCTATACCCGTACTGTCCATAAACGATAAATTGGCAAAGTCGAATATAACGCTTTTCGAAGGAGCGTTGTCTTCGATGATTTTATCAATTTCCCTCCGCGCTTTATCCGCCGTGTATTCGTCTAATTCTCCGTACGAATATATGTAGAGATTTTCGCGGTCGAGTCTGTATTTAACTTCCATAACCATACCTCACGACAATATAATACCATTAATTTTAAGCGGAAATATAAGAAATTTTGTCTTTACTTCACGATTTTTGTAACTCGCTTAAAAATTTATAAAACGTAGAAAAAGCGCCGCGGACATCAAGTCCGCGACGCAAAAAATCTTTTCTATCTCAGCCGATAAGTTTTATTATATCTTCTACGGTTTTCAGGTTAGACGCTTCTTCCTCGGAAACGGTTATCCCGAAATCTTCTTCGAGGGACATAAGCAACTGCACCACGTCAAGCGAATCTGCTCCGAGATCTTTTATAACGTCGCTGTCGAGAGCGATCTCGCTTTTACTTATACCTAATTGCTCGCTGAGTAATTCCGCCACTTTATTAAAAGTTTCTCCCATAATAACTCCTCAAAATTTATCGCAAATAACGATTTTACGCTTGAATTCGTTTTTCTGCCCGACGAAAGGCAATTTCAAACTCTTTTGTATTGTAACAAACGAAATAACATTTGTCAACGATTTTTACGCATCGTAAGACTTATTCTGTTTTTCTTTACGTCGACGCCGATCACCCTCACCTTAACCGATTGACCGACCTTAAATTTGTCCGACGGATGTCTGATATACTCGTCCGAAAGTTCCGAAATATGCACTAAACCGTCCTGGTGAACGCCGATATCGACAAAGACCCCGAAATCAATAACGTTTCTTATAGTTCCGTTGAGTTCCATTCCCTCTTTTAAGTCGTTGATGTCCATAATATCGGAACGGAGTTCGGGTTTCGGTAAACTATCCCTCACGTCTCTTCCGGGTTTGAGAAGTTCGGTAATTACGTCATTCATCGTAGGAACGCCCAACCCGCACTCCGAAGCGGCTTTTTGCTCTCCGTAACGCTTTACCTGAACGGGCAAATCACCGAGTTTTCTTTCGGCAACGTCCTCGTCGGTATACCCGAAAAGTTTCAATAATTTTTCAGTCGCGTCGTACGACTCGGGGTGTACGGCGGTATTGTCGAGGATATTCGAACCGTCCCTTATGCGGAGGAAACCCGCGCATTGTTCGTACGCCTTTGCGCCGAGTTTATTTACCTTAAGCAGTTCCCTTCGCGAACGGAATTTGCCGTTTTCTTCTCTATATGCAACTATATTGTTCGCTATAGAACCGTTCAATCCCGAAACTCTCGATAAAAGCGCGCAACTCGCGGTATTAAGATCCACCCCTACGCTGTTTACGCAATCCTCCAGAACGCCGTTCAAGACCTCGTCAAGTCGCGCTTCCGGCATATCGTGCTGGTACTGCCCTACTCCTATCGCTTTCGGATCGATTTTAATGAGTTCCGCCAAAGGATCCTGCAACCTTCTCGCGATAGATATTGCCGAACGCAACGTCAGATCGTAATTCGGAAATTCTTTCGCGGCAAGCGGCGACCCCGAATAAACCGACGCCCCCGCTTCGCTTACCACTGCGTAAACGACTCTGCCTCCGTAGTCTTTTACGAGGTCGGCCACGAAAATTTCAGACTCTTTCGATGCCGTACCGTTGCCGATCGAGATGACGTCGACGTGATATTTATCTATCAGTTCTTTAAGTTCCGCTTTCGCAGCCTCCGTTTTATTCTGCGGAGGAGTAGGATAAACCACGGTCGTTGCAAGCACCTTACCCGTTCCGTCTACGACCGCAATCTTACACCCGGTTCTGTACGCCGGATCGAACCCCATGGTGATTTTATCTTTCACAGGCGGCTGCATCAAAAGAGGACGAAGGTTTACGTCAAACATCTTTATCGCCTGTTCCTGCGCGTTTTCGGTAAGCAGACCTCTTACTTCTCTTTCGATCGAGGGCTGAATCAGTCTTTTATACGCGTCGGCAACGGCATTCTTTACGTTAGAGGTTGTAACGCTTTCGTTTTTCACGAAAAACGCCTCGCAAACCCGAACGGCAAAAGCGTCGTCTATCAAAACTTTAACCTTAAGATAGCCCTCGGATTCTCCCCTGTTTATCGCAAGAATTCTGTGCGGTTTAATCTCCGCGACGTTCTCCGAATAGTCGGCGTACATTTCGTACGTTTTTGCCGCATCGTCTTCGGTTTTAGTAAGTTTAGTAACGATCTCGCCGTTTTTAAGATAAATTCTGCGTAATTTTTTACGAAGTTCGGCGTCGTCGGACACTCTTTCGGCTATAATATCTTCCGCGCCGGCAATAGCGTCCTTAACGCTTTCAACGCCCTTTTCAGCGTCAACGAAAGGGATTGCGAGGTCTTCGGAGGTTCCGCTCGTTATATTCTGCGCAAGTAATATATCTGCAAGCGGTTCAAGCCCTTTCGCAACCGCAACGGTAGCCCTCGTCTTTCTCTTTTGCTTATACGGTCTGTATATATCCTCCACTTCGGTAAGAGTTTCGGCGGCCGCTATCGCCGACGCTATTTCGTCGGTCATCTTCCCCTGCTCGGTTATCAGAGAAGATACCTCGCTTTTTCTCTTTTCGACGTTACGGAGATAATTAAGTCTTTCGGCAAGTTCACGAAGAACCTGATCGTCGATATGCCCGGTCATTTCTTTACGATAACGCGCGATAAAAGGAATGGTATTTCCTTCGTCTAATAACGCAACGACGTTTTTAGCATGATCTTCTTTTAAGTTAAATTCGCTTGTAATTCTTTTTAATATATCCATTTTTATTTCCTTACTAATCGTTTTACGAGTTCTTTATCTTCGGCGGAAACGCGGAAAGAATCTCTTATTTTGCTTATAGTTTTGTTATAAGTAAAGTTTGAAAGCTTGTCGTAATTCAGATATTCAAAAGTTTCATCGCGGTTCTTTACGAAAGCAACGGATAAAAGCCACGCAATCGCCATATCGTTATAATAACCTTTTCCGTCGATTTTTTCAAGCGTTTTCAAAATATAATTTAATTTTTCGGGCAAAAAATAATCCATAAGGGTTATTATGCAGAACCTGAGATAAAATCCTTCGTCGGTCAGAATATGTTTTTCGACGTAACCAAACAATTCACATTTGTCTTTTTTAGCAAATTTTATTTCAGGAACGAAAACGTCGATATGAGCCCAACTGTCGCAATGCGCAAGGTAAGTAGGTAAATACTTAAAAAAATCGTTTTTAGGTAACGTCGCAATAACTAATCCGTAAAGTAAAGTATCTTCGTAATATCCGAATTTACATTCGGCGATATATTCCGTCGGATTATCTCTTGCAATTTTTTTTGCGATTGCTTTAATTGCGGGAGTTCTCACCCCGATTAAAGGCTTGTTTGCCGCCATTATTTTTTCCGAAAAAGATTTGAATTTTTCTTCGCTTAACAAATTAAGTTCTTCAATCGTCCTTTCGTATACGCTCATATTTAACATCACTCCGTCGTTTTATAAAACACAGCATAATCGTATGTATTTACAGTGATTTTATTACTTTTTATGTTACACATAAGTTCTATAACATTTTCGCTTAATTCAATAGTCGCTGCACCCGTACCGCAATTTACGACAACCGTTACGACGTCGCGATCGGATTTTTTGGAGAATGAAAACACTCCGTTTTTGTATCGGACGTCAAACACCCTGCCCGTTTTTAAGCAGACATAATTCGTTTTGATTTCGGATAATTTTTTATACCACGACAAGATTTCATCGTTCGTTTCGGATTTATCGAAACATTTTCTGTTAAAAGGATCTCTGTTACCCTGCATCCCTATTTCGTCGCCGTAATATACGGACGGAAACCCATACAAAGTAAATTGTAAAAGCGACGCGCACTTCAATCTTTTAATCGCAAAATTTATTTCATTTCGGGATAAAATTTCGTTCGCCATTTCGGATCTTTCCGTTGCAAGTTGACCGCTTTTACCTAAAACCGTCAAAATTCTCGGCGTATCGTGCGTTCCGAGAATATTCATTAAATTATTCAACGCAAACTCGGGATAATGATCGAGTTGATTTCTGACTACGGAATACAACTCTTCACCCCGCCCTGATATTACGTAATTTATTATTGCGTTTTTAAGCGGATAATTCATTACGCCGTCAAGTTCGTTTTCGATAAAATAAGATCTTCTTTTGTCGTACGCGATTTTGTTCGTTGCGTCTTCCCAGACTTCACCGATGACCAATTTTTCCTTTCCGTACCTTTTTATACATTTGTATATTTTTTGTACAAACGTATCGGATATTTCATCAACAACGTCAAGGCGTACTCCGCCCGCTCCTATCGACAAATATTTATCGAGCACTCCGTCATGCCCCGCAATAAAATCTTCAAACTCCTTGCAATTTTTATTTATCGTCGGTAAAGTGTCTATTCCCCACCAACACGTGTATTTATCCGGGAATTCTTCAAACGTATACCAATCGTAATACGGCGATTCTTCCGACTCGTAAGCGCCGATGGATTTATAATTTCCGTATTTATTGAAGTACAGACTATCATCGCCTGTATGATTAAACACACCGTCTAATATTATACATATGTCATTATTTTTACATTCTGTAACTAATCTTGCATAATCGTCAAAATTGCCCAGTAGTGAATCTATTTCAAAATAGTCCCCGGTATCGTATCTGTGGTTGCTTTTTGCCTTGAATATCGGATTGAGGTATATACAATTCACCCCTAAACTTTTCAGGTAAGGGATTTCCCTTCGTATACCTTCCAAATTACCGCCAAAAAAATCGTCGTTAGTAATTTTACCTTTTTCATTTGGTAAAAAATCGGGCATTTCGCCCCATTTTTTCAGTTTTTTACCGTTTTCACAGCCGTATCCTGCCGCTTTTGCGAATCTGTCCGGCATAATCTGATACATTATCAGCCCGTCATTTTCGCATATATCGTCGCGTTTTTTACATATCGAAAGTTGAAAATTTTCATCGGAATTTTCTTTTGCCACGCACAACCCGTCGTTTCCGAAAATAGCGCCGTCCGCTTCAAAACGATACCATATCAAGCCCGTTTTAAGGTTTATAAGCGTAATCGTAAAACCATCGCCGGACTTTATCATGTCGTACTTAAAATCCGCTCCTTCGTCATAACGCATAATCAAGCGGCATTTTTCAACGCCGCTTGATTTTACGGTAATCTTTAATTCATCGCCTTCGATAATCGCTCCGCGAATATTCTTGCAAGTTTCGTCGAGCGCATCGTAATAAAAATACATATATTCGTCGTTATCTTATTTGTTTTAATTTCCAGATATTTTCCGCGTATTCTTTAATTGCCCTGTCTGCCGAAAAATATCCCGAACTTGCAATGTTGAGCAAGGATTTTTTGTTCCATTCGTTTCTGTCCGAATACAAATCGTCCGCCTTTTTATGAATTGCAAGAAAATCACTGAAATCAGCCATACACATATACGGATCGGCAATCGGAGAATTTACGAGCAGATAATTTGCTATGTCTTCAAATTTTTCTCCGTCGAATCCTTGTTTTAACGCCGCAATTACGCGTTGCAGCGTAGCGTTGTTGTTATAAAACGCCGTCGCGTCGTATCCGCGTTTCCATAGATCTTCGACCTGTTTTGCATTCATTCCGAAGATGAAGATATTGTCGTCGCCGACGTGCGCTTTCATTTCGACGTTTGCGCCGTCCAGAGTGCCTATCGTCAACGCTCCGTTTATCATGAACTTCATATTGCCCGTACCGCTCGCTTCCTTTCCCGCGGTGGAAATCTGTTCCGATATTTCGGCTGCGGGCATAAGAGTTTCAGCCATGGTAACGCAATAATTTTCAAGATACACTACCGACAACTTTTCTCTTATACGAGAATCGGGATTTTTTCTTAAGTCTTCGGATAAGCAGCAAAGCAATTTTATGATACGCTTTGCCATATAATATCCCGGAGCGGCCTTCGCGCCGAAAATAAAAGTCTTCGGATGTACGTTTTTATCGGGCTCGTCTTTAAGTTCGTTGTAAAGATTGATTATATACATAGCGTTCAGAAGTTGTCGCTTGTACTCGTGCAATCTTTTGGCTTGTACGTCGAAAATCGATTCGGGATTTATTACGACGTTTTCTTTCTTGAAAGCAAAGTCGCACAATCTCTTTTTATTATCGAGTTTAATCTCGTCAAGTCGTTTCAAAACCGCTTCGTCGTCGACGAATCTCTTAAATTCGGCAAGTTTCGAGGCGTCGTGAACGAAACCGTCGCCAATGCAATCGGTTATAAGAGTCGCAAGTTCGGGATTCGACTGACAAAGCCAACGCCTGTACGCTATACCGTTCGTAACGTTCGTAAACCTATCGGGATACGCATCGTTAAAGTCCTTGAATATAGAATTTTTAATTATCTCGCTATGAAGAGAAGAAACCCCGTTTACGGCGTGCGAAGCAACCACGGATAAATTAGCCATCCTGACCTGTCCGTGCGACATAATCGACATGCGTTCGATTTTATTCCAATCGCCGGGAAAAAGATTCCACATATCGGCGCAAAAACGCTGATTTATTTCTTTGATTATAGAGTGGATTCTCGGCAATCTTCTTTCAATAAGATCTTCGTTCCATTTTTCAAGCGCTTCGCTCATAACCGTGTGGTTAGTGTAAGCGACGGTTCTATGAACGATATCCCACGCTTCGTCCCACGAAAACCCATGTTCGTCCATAAGAATACGCATGAGTTCGGGTATACATAAAGCCGGATGAGTATCGTTTATGTGTATTGCCGCCAAATCGGGCAAGGTATGCAAATCACCGTACCTTCTAATGTGATCGTTTACGATATTTTGTAAAGTTGCCGAAACGAGAAAATATTGTTGTTTTAATCTTAAAGATTTTCCTTCGCTGTGGTTGTCGGAGGGATATAGAACCTTTGAAATAAGTTCGGCTTCGTTATCTTCCTGCATACAACGGACGTAATCGCCTTCCGAAAAGGAGCGCATATCGAAGTTCCTGACGCTTCTTGCCGCCCATAATCTGAGTACCGAAACGGCTTCGCTGTCCTTGCCAGAAATCATCATATCGTAAGGCATAGCCTCGACTTCCTGACAATCGACCTGCTTGATTTTAAGCCCTTGTTCCGTCCATTCTTCCACGACTTTTCCGTCGAATTTAACGTGTACCATAAGGTCGGAGCGTTGAGTGAGCCACACTTCCCCGCCGGGTAACCAGACGTCGGGAAGTTCGGTTTGCCAGCCGTCGACAATTTTTTGTTTGAACAGTCCGTATTCGTAACGTATCGAGTAACCCATAGCCGGATAATCCTGAGTAGCAAGCGCATCCATAAAGCACGCGGCAAGCCTGCCGAGCCCCCCGTTTCCGAGTCCTGCATCCGGTTCGAGTTCGTATAAATCTTCGAGCGTTACGCCCGTACCCTTCAACGCCTTCGATAACTGTTCTTTGATGCCGAGATTGTAAACGTTGTTTTTGAGCGATCTGCCGAGTAAAAATTCCATACAGAGATAATATACTCTTTTAGCGCGCTTCGCTTTCATTTTGTAGTGATAAGCGTTGCGCTTTTCCAAAAGAATATCCCTTACGGTCATAACTGCCGCTTTATAAAGTTGTTCGGGAGTCGCTTCTTTGAGAGAAACGCCGAAATATCTCGACAATTTACCCGTTAAAGCGTCTTTCATCTCTTTAGGAGTTATTGCATCCGTCGTATTCATCTATAGTTTTGCTCCTTTTGCTTATACGTTCATATAAGCATATTATCGTATAATCTCTCGTATTCCCCCGCCGAACGCTTCCAACTGAAATCGGAAGTCATTGCGTTTTTCATAATTTCGAGCCATTCGGTTTTATTCGAATAAGTGTAAATAGCGTCTTTCAAGACGTATAACATTTCGTGCGCGTTATAAGAACGGAATACGAAGCCGTTTCCGCCGACGCGGTTTTCGGTATTATGCGGAACTATACTGTCTGCCAGACCTCCCGTAGCCCTGACTACGGGTACGGCGCCGTATCTGCACGCAATCATCTGCGACAATCCGCAAGGTTCTTGCTTGCTAGGCATCAGGAAGATATCCGCGCCCGAATATATTTTGCTCGAAAGATCTCTGTTATATGCTATGATTGCACGACATTTACCGCTATAACGCTCGGCAACGTATCTGAAATAATCTTCGTATTCGCCGCTGCCTTTGCCTAATATTACGACCTGAACGTTTTCAGAAAGCAACTCTTCAAAGACGCACTTTATAAGGTCTAATCCCTTTGCGGGAACGAGCCTTGAAATTATAGCGATTATCGGAACGTCTTTCTTTATCGGCAACGCAAGCATTTTTTGTAATTCTTCTTTACAAACCGCTTTCCCCGTTAAATCGTCGGCGGTATATTTGGCAAATATTTTGTCGTCGTTTTCGGGATTGTACAAAACCTCGTCTATACCGTTCAAAATACCCGAAAGTTTGTATTCGTTCGCCGTCGTCATATATTCGAGCCCGTGCGCGAAAAACGGATTTTTAATTTCACCCGCATAAGTTCTGCTGACCGTAGAAAATCTTTCCGCAAGTTGAATCGCGCCTTTCATAAGGTTAATGCAACCGTCGTAATCGACTATCTGTCTGCAACTTTCGGGAAGCCCGAACAGATCCTGTAAAAGTTCGTGTCCGTATTTGCCCTGATATTCGATATTGTGTATCGTAAACAGAGCGCGGACGGATGAAAACCCTTTGATTTCCGAATAAATCGTTTTAAGATAGATAACGGAAAGCGCGGTCTGCCAATCGTGGCAATGCAAAACGCTCGGATAATAATCCATATATCTCATCGCTTCGAGTACGGCGCGAGAAAAGAAAGCGAATCTCTCCCCGTCGTCGAAATATCCGTACAGGTTATCTCTCTTGAAATAATATTCGTTATCTATAAAATAGAAAGTAACGCCTTCGTATTTAAGGCTGAATAAACCGCAATATTGATTTCTCCACGCAACGGGAACGTTGAAGTTGCCTTCAAAACGCATCATTGCCCTGTAAGCGGGCGAAACCGAGCCGTATAAAGGAATTGCCACCCTTACGTCGTAATTGCCGTTTTGCGCCAACGTTTTCGGAAGAGAACCTATTACGTCCGCAAGTCCGCCCGTTCCCGCAAAAGGGTTCGCTTCGGACGCGACGAACAACACGCTCGGTTTGAACGCTATTTCATAGTCTATTTTTAATTCGTTTTCCGCACGCGTTACGGGTTTCACTTCGACTGCGGTTTTATCGGCAACGATTTTTTTCGTTGCCACGGTCTTGCTTGCAGTCTCTTTTTTCGTAGTCTTCGTCGCTGCGGTTTTTCCTGTCACCGCCGACGGCTTTGATTTCGTTTGTGATTTCTTTGCGGTAGATTCTTTTTTACCGCCGGATACCTTTTTAACTTTCGTAATCTCTTCGTTTGCCATAAAAGTAACCTCCGTGATTAAAATTATATAACCGTCCCTTTGGATATAAAGAACGGATGATTTTCGCTTCCGGAAAGCGTCCGTTTATCTTTTATTACTACGTTTTTATCCGCAATAATACAGTTTAACGAAACGTTTTCTCCCGTAAGCGTATTTTGCATAAGAATACAATTTCTTACGACGGTGCCTCTCCCGATCTTGACTCCCCTGAATATAACGCTGTCGTAAACTTCGCCTTCGATATCGCAACCGTCGGCAATAATCGCGTTCTTAACGACGGCGTTGTCGCCGTAACGCGTCGGGGAACTGTCTTTGACTTTCGTATATACGTTGGCTTTTCTGAAAACCTCGTCGCGATATTCCTTATGCAAAAGTTTCAGCGACTCTTCGTAATATTTCTGAAGCGACGTCATTTCTTCGTAATAGCCTTTGTGTTTATACGCTCTCACCTTACCTATTTTAGCGAGAGGTTTAATGATTTCGTCGATAAAATGTCTTTTTCCGTGCGAAATACCTTCGTTGATCATGCTTATGAGAGTAGTACGGGATACGACTAAAACGTTAGTATATAAGTCTGCCGTTTTCCCCGTGAAATCGTACGTTATGTCTTTAACGACCCCGCCCTCGCCGACGTTTAAGAATATTTCATTGTTCTTTTTTTCAATATCTTCGGCATTTTTCCGGACGTAAACGAGAGTTACGTCGGCGTGGTTTTCGCCGTGTTCTTTTACGATAGGTCTTAAATCTATATTGCAGACCATATCGGAATCACTTAAAACGACGTATTCTTCGTCGGACTTATTCAAAAAACCTATTACGTTTTTTAACGCTTCGAAGCGAGTCGTATAAAGTGAATTGTTTTCGGTCGCTCCGAAAGGCGGAAGTATAAACAAACCTCCGTAATGTCTTGCCAGATCCCAGTCTTTACCGCTTCCCACGTGATCCATAAGCGACTGGTAGTTACTTTTCGTTATAAGTCCGACTTTAACGATATCCGAATTAACCATGTTCGAAAGAGCAAAATCGATAAGTCTGTATCTTCCGAAAAACGGAATCGAAGCAACGGTTCTTTTTACGGTCAGTTCGGGCACGTTACCGTCGTGAATGTTAGCAAATATCAAACCCAATGTACTCATATTTTCGCTCCTTATACGTTTTTATCGATGATTTCGCCCGCAATTACGGTTGCCCCGTCGGAAACCGTAATATCTCTGCCAAGTACCGCTATTTTTAATTCGTCTTGTTTTTCCGCTCCGATTTTAGCGTCCGATCCCACGGTAACTTTTTCGTCGATTATGCTGTAATCTACGATGGTGTTTGCGCCTATCACGCTTTCGCTGAAAATAATCGAGTTTTTTACGACCGCTCCTTTTTTAACGACGACGTCGTTTGAAAGTATGCTGTTTTCTACCGTTCCGTCGATTTCACACCCCGAAGCAACGATAGAGTTTACTACTCTGCCCGTCGCAGAAACGTACTGAGGAGGGGCAATAGGAGAACGGGAACGAATACGCCACGATTTATCGGAAACGTCGAATTTCGGAGAATCGCCGAGTAAGTCCATATTCGATTCGAAAAGCGAATTTATCGTGCCCACGTCTTTCCAATAGCCGTCAAACGTATAGGAGACCATTTTTTCGCCGGAAGCAAGCATTTTCGGCAGAACGTTTTTGCCGAAGTCTTTACTGCTCGTTTCGTCGGCCTCGTCCTCTTCGAGATATTTATACAACTTGTCCGCAGAGAAAACGTAAATACCCATGGAGGCAAGATCGCTCTTCGGGTGTTTGGGTTTTTCTTCAAACTCGTATATAACGCCGTCTTCGTCAACGTTAAGAACGCCGAAGCGCGACGCTTCTTTAATCGGAACTTTTATTGCCGCGATCGTACAAGCCGCCCCCGTCTTTTTATGTCTTTCTATCATTTTGGCGTAATCCATTTTATAGATATGGTCTCCCGAAAGAATAAGCACGTAATCGGGATTATAACGCTTGATAAACGATATATTCTGATATATTGCGTTTGCCGTGCCTTTGAACCATTCCGAGCCCGTTTTAGCCTGATAGGGCGAAAGTATATGTACGCCTCCGTAAGAACGATCCAGATCCCAAGGTTCGCCGTTGCCGATATATTCGTTCAATATAAGCGGCTGGTACTGCGTCATTACGCCAACCGTATCGATGCCGGAATTTACGCAATTGGAAAGCGGAAAATCGATGATTCTGTATTTTCCGCCGAAAGGCACCGCTGGTTTTGCGATTTTGTTGGTGAGCGCGAACAGCCTGCTGCCCTGCCCTCCGGCAAGCAACATAGCCACGCATTCCTTTTTATTTATTCTCATATTCCCTCCGTTGAAACGAATTCCGTTTCACATTATTTTTTTACAAGATATAAAAACGATCTGTCGGCAAGAGTTACGATTACAGAATCTTTTTTGCCCTTGCTTGCAATCTTTTGCGATTCGTAAACCCTCTTGCGAGATACTCCTTTTCCTCCGTAGGATTTCTTATCGGAATTAAAAACGACTTCGTACTTACCCTTATCGACTCCGAAACGGTAGTTAATATCGACGCCGCTGAAATTAACGACTACTATTATTTCTTTCCCGTCGTATCTGCGTTTGTATGCAACGACGTTTTCGTCCCGATCGTCGGGATCGATCCATTCGAATCCGTCCCAACCGTCGTCGTCGCCGTACAGCGCGGGCGTCGATAAATAAGTTTCGTTAATATCTTTATAAAATTTAGCGAGTTTCGCATGCGAGGGATACTTTTTAAGGAAAAATTCCAATCCTTCTTTGTAAGCCCATTCCTTGTATTGACCAAACTCGCACCCCATAAAGATGAGTTTTTTACCCGGATGCGACATCATAAATCCCATAAACGCCCTTACGCCCGCAAACTTATCGTCATAACCGCCGAATTGCTTGTCGAGAAGAGATTTCTTACCGTGTACGACTTCGTCGTGAGAAACCGGCAAAACAAAATGTTCCGAAAACGCGTACGTAAGCGAGAACGTGAGTTTATTATGATCGTACTTTCTGAACAAAGGGTCTGTCTGAATATACGACAAAGTATCGTTCATCCACCCCATATTCCATTTATAATCGAAGCCTAATCCTCCGTTTTCAACGGTTTCGGTAACTTTCGGAAAAGCCGTAGACTCTTCGGCAATCATAAGAGCGTAAGGGAACGTTTCGTGTACGACGGAATTCAGTTTTTTTATAAAAGCAATTGCTTCCAGATTTTTATTATCGCCGTATACGTTCGGAATCCATTCGCCCGGTTTTTTATCGTAATCGAGGTAGAGCATCGAAGCCACGGCGTCTACCCTGATACCGTCGATATGGTATTTTTCAAAGAAAAAGCATGCGCTCGACACCAGAAAAGACTGAACTTCCGTTCTGCCCAGATCGAAAATTCTCGTTCCCCAACCTTTATGCTCCATTCTGTCCCAACCGTGGTTTTCGTAGAGTAACGAACCGTCAAACTCGTATAAACCGAATTCGTCTTTCGGGAAATGAGCAGGCACCCAGTCGAGAATAACCGAAATACCTTTTCTGTGAAACGCGTCTACCAGATACATAAAATCTTTCGGCGTGCCGAGTCGCGAAGTAACCGCGAAATATCCGGTAACCTGATACCCCCACGATCCGTCGTAAGGGAATTCGGTAACGGGCATCATCTCGACACAGTTATACCCCATATACTTCACGTAATCTACGAGTACGGAAGCCAACTCTCTGTAAGAGTAATAACTACCGTCCGGTTTTCTCTTAAACGAAAGTAAATTAACCTCGTAAATATTGAGCGGCTTATGATGATAACCGTGTTTATCTCTGCCTGCGATAAAATCGCCGTCTTTCCATTCGTAACCGTCGAGAGAGTAAACCTTCGAAGCGGTTGCCGGCGACGTTTCGGCATGATACGCGTAAGGGTCGGCTTTAAGAAAAGTATTTCCGTTTGCGGTTATCGCGAATTTATACGTGTCGAATTGTTTTAACCCTTCGATGAATACGCCCCATACTCCGTCGCCCACTTTTTGCATAGGAGCAGACGACTCGTTCCAATCGTTAAAGTCGCCGACCAAAGCGACTTTTTCGGCAAACGGGGCCCAGACGCGGAAAACCACGCCCGATTTACCGTCGTAATCGCAAATATGCGAACCGAGGTATTCGTATGTCCTGTAATTCGTACCCTGGTGAAAAAGGTAATCGGCAAGTTCGTTTTTCATTTCGTTTAACTAAAAAATATCAACAAATAAATTCTTCTTTCTTTTTGGGCGCGCTTTTAAGTTCGGAGCGTTTGCTTTCGTAGCCTTTTCTGCCGAGAAGCGCGTAAGTCGCGTTTTTACCGTTTTCGACGCCCGGTTGATTATAAGCGTCAACGTTAAGCATTTCACCCGCAAAAGCAGTTTCCAGTTCGAAGAAATAGATGAGTTCTCCTATCGTGAAGGGGTTTATTTCCGGAAGATAAATCGTATGATTCATTCTGCCCTTTACCGTCAACGCGTACTCGGTAGCCGAACGTTCGGCCGATATAAGTTCGTTCATCGTATGCCCGCAAAGGAAATGAACGTCGGGTATATCCGCGCAACCTTCGCTTATAACTATTTCGGCGCGATATTTGTCAACGGCAAGGAAAGTTACGACTTTATCGTAAGGTCCTTCCGTATAAAGTTGTACCTGACTGTGCTGATCGGTTACACCGAGCGATTTTACCGGGGTTTGTCCCGCATTTACGACGTTTCCGTTCAAATCCACTTCTTTACCGAGCGATTCTGCCCATATCTGGCAATACCAATCGGCAAAATATTTAAGTCCGTCGGCGTACGGCATCATTACCGATATATTTTTACCTTTTCGCATAGCGATAACCTGAAGAGCCGCATTTACAAGCGCCGGGTTTTTATGGAATTTGTCCGTCGAGCAAATTCTGTCGATATAAGCCGCGCCCGCAAGCATTTCGCCGATATCTATACCGAGAACGGCGGCGGGAAGCAGACCTACCGGGCAAAGTTCGGAAAATCTTCCGCCTACACCGTCGGGTATATAAAAAGTCTTGAAACCTTCGCTGCGAGCGAGTTTTATAAGATTGCCCGTATTTTCGGAAGTCGTAGCGATTATATGGTCTTTCGCGCTATCTCCGAGCCGCTTTTTCAGAATATCGTATACTATGAGATATTGCGCCATAGTTTCTGAGGTCGCGCCGCTCTTGGTTATTACGTTGAAAACGGTTTCCTCTGCGTTTATAACGTCTAACAGAGCCTTCATTCTTTCCGGATCGACGTTATCTTCTACGTAAAATTTAGGACCTTTTCTATATTTATTCGGCAAATCGTTATAGCGTAAATGACAAAGAGCCTGAAATACCGCTATGGGACCGAGCGCGCTTCCGCCTATGCCTAAAACGACAAAATTTTTAGCAGTCTTTCTTATGGTTTTTGCCGTAGCGTTTATATCTGCGACTATATCTTTCTGATTGTACGGAAGGTCGGTCCATCCGAGCCAACCTTTTCCTTTCGATGCCTGAAATTTGTTCAAAGCGTTTAACGCTTCGTATTTTATCGATCTTAATTCCTGATCGGTAATTCCGTCTTTGCCAACGAATTCTTCGGTCATATTGTTGTAATCGAGCCGAAGTTTCATAGAGTTTTTCCAATCTTTGTTCTGATACCTTTTAGACATAAAATACTCCTTATTTGATTTTATATTGAATTTCTCTTAAATAGTCAAGACTGTTTTTGATTTCGCCGATGTCGTCGTAGTCGTCTTTATACACTTCGATTAAAGCGTTCGGATCCGACCCGCTGTCTTTAAGCCGCCTGAAAAGAGTTTCAAAATCGAAATTTCCTTTCCCCGGCAATTTGATTTTACCGTTTTCGTCAACGTCGGAAAGATGAACCGTTTTTATATTTTCGCCCATATCGGCAATATAATCCCGATAATCGAATCCGCTTAAACGGCATTGCTTGATATCAAGCGTTCCTTTCAGTCGCGGAGCGTACTCCTTTACTTTTTTGAAATATCCCGGAGCGTTATAAAGCGCCCACTCAACCGTTTCAAGACATATATTTACGTCGTAATTTTCGGCAATATCGCAGAGTTTATCTAATCTTTTGCCGATTTTTACGAAATCGTCGTAGTTGACGGATTTTTTTATTCTCGCCCTGCCGTGCATCGTGTAACAAGTCGCCCCGAGTAATTTAGCGGTTGTCAACACGCTCTGAAATATATCTTTTACGTCGGCAAAAGCCCGCTCGTTTATCGTAAATAATTCCGTTTCGTAAGTAAGCGTAAGGACGTGTACGGAATGTACTTTAAGATTTCCCAACCTGCTTTTAAGGAGTTCGCCGAATTCTTTCTTATATTCCGAAAAACCCTGCAAAAATACTTCGACGACCCGCGCGTCAGATTTATCCAGCAACGGTAAAGCGTCTTCGTTATATTCCCGCATAAAAAGCGAAGCGGTTGAAACACCTATTTCCATTATTTTACCTCGCTTTTCGCATATCCGATTTTACCGTTTTCGGCGTAGATCGTAACGGTATCGCCGCGAGAAATTCTGCCGGAAATTATCTCGTCCGACAAAACGTCTTCGATCTTACGCTGGATAGCCCTTTTTAGAGGTCTGGCGCCGTAGTTGACGTCGTACCCTTCGTTTATAACGAGATCCGTCGCGCTTGCCGCCACTTTCAAAGTAATATCGTTTTCGAGCATCCTGTTTTTAAGTTTATCGAGTAAAATATCCGCTATTCTTCCGCAATCTTCGCGCGATAACGGCTTGAAAACTATAATATCGTCTAATCTGTTCAAAAATTCGGGGCTGAATTTCCGTTTAAGAGCATCGTAAATATTAGCGCGAAGTTCTTCGTCCCGCATATCGCTATTGCCGTAACCGTCGAACGAGCCGACGTTGGCAAGCGAGGCTCCTACGTTAGAAGTCAGTATAATTATCGTATTCTTAAAATCGATAAGTTTACCTTTATTATCTGTCAGACGCCCCTCGTCGAGTATCTGTAACATTATGTTGAATATTTCGGAATTGGCTTTTTCGATTTCGTCAAACAATACGACCGAATACGGTTTTTTTCTGACTTTATCGCTCAGCACTCCCGTTTCTTCGTAGCCTACGTACCCCGGCGGAGCGCCGATGAGTTTGGAAACGGAACTTTGATCCATATACTCGCTCATATCTATCCGGATAAGGCTGTTCGCATCGCCGAACACGACTTCGGAAAGCGCTTTGCTGAGTTCCGTTTTTCCAACGCCGGTAGGTCCGACGAATATAAACGAGCCTATCGGCCTATTCGGGTCTTTAATGTTAGCTCTTGCCCGTTTTATAGCCCTTGAAACTGCATTGATCGCGCCGTCCTGACCTATTACGCGTTCTTTTAATTCATCTTCTAAATTCGCAAGTTTCGCGCTTTCGCTCTCGTTCAATCTTTGCAGCGGAATTTTGGTCCACTCCGATACTACGTCGGCTATTTCATCCTCGCCGAGAATAACGTCCGTATTGCTCTGTTCGTCGTATTCGCCGTCTTCCAGCCTTCTTATTTCGGCTTTCAATCTGTCGATGTTTACCTTAATCGATTCGGCTTGATTGTAATTACCAATGCTTTCATAATACTCTTCGTCCGAAGAAAGGGATTCGATTTCCTGTTTCTTTTCCTGCACCGCAGGCGAAGTATATGTCGCTTTGATTCTTGCTTTCGACGCCGCTTCGTCTAATAAATCTATCGCTTTATCCGGTAAATTTCTGTCGCTTATGTACCTGTCGGACAATTTAACGGCAGCATTTATCGCCTCGTCGCTTATAAGAACGTTATGGTGCGCTTCGAATTTATTACGAAGCCCTTTTAATATTTCAATGGTATCTCCTACGCTCGGAGCGTCCACCGTAATCGGCTGAAATCTTCGCTCCATAGCAGGATCGGGTTCGATATATTTTCTGTATTCGTCTATAGTGGTCGCGCCGATAATCTTAACCTCGCCCCTGGCGAGCATGGGTTTTAACATTTCGTCGAGCCCCATACTTCCGTCGCCCGTCGAACCGGCGCCCATTATATTATGAATTTCGTCGATAAATACTATAATATCTCCGCGATTTTCGATATAATCGATGGCGTCTTTGAATCTTTGTTCAAAATCCCCACGGTATTTGGTTCCTGCCAGAATCCCCGATAAATCAAGCGAAAATATGGTTTTATCCCTCAAAGTAGAAGGCACCGCCCCGTCAACGATTTCCAGCGCAAGACCTTCGACGACCGCGCTTTTGCCGACGCCGGGTTCGCCGATAATTACGGGGCTGTTTTTCGTTCTTCTCGATAGGGTCTGAATAATCCTTTCGATTTCTTTGCCCCTCCCGATGACCGGATCGAGTTTGCCCTGTCTTGCTTTTTCAGTTAAATCGTAACCGAATTTGTCAAGCGGATTGCTTTCGGGTTTTCCTGCGTCTTCGTTTTTATTGTCGGAAGTCGCGTCCGAAACAGACTTCGCCGTTGCAAAAACTTTATCTTCAAGCGCGTTCTGTAACCCTTCGTAGTCGATATTCATTTTTCTTATCAGACTCGAAGCCACGCAATCGCGTTTTTTCAAAATAGCAAGTAACAGGTGTTCGGTCGAAACGAAGCCCACTCCCGCTCTTTCGGATATTTTTTCGGCATCGGCAAGCGCGCTTTTGAATCTCGGCGTATTAAACTCCGCAATAACTCTCGTTTTTGAAAACGTATTTTGCAATAAAACGAAATAATTACTTTTATTTACTCCGAATTTATTCAGGTATTTACACGCTTCGCAATTCGGCAACAACAACAAACCGTAGAGAAGTTCTTCCGTCCCCACGTAGCCGAGTTTACATCTTTGAGATATTATCTGCGAATTTTTGAAGGCTTGTATAAGCCCGCCGGTATACTTTAAGTTATTCATAAAATGAAAATCGTTAAATTTTTTCTGCCAATTCTTTTATATAATTCGTTAATTTCGCGCTAAGTTCTTCATCGCGAAGTCCGTACTCGATATTTGCCGTAAGATAACCGAATCTGTCGCCCATATCGTATCTCGTGCCGTGAAACGCGTAGGCAATCGCTCCGTCCGTTCTTGCCGTTTCGTCCAGAGCGTCGGTAAATTGATATTCGCCGTTTGCGCCCGGCTTCAAGTCGCGAATAATATCGAATATTTCGGGAGTGCATACGTATCTTCCCAATGGAGCGAGATCGCTTTTCGCCTCTTCTTTTTTCGGCTTTTCGGTAACCTTAGTCATACGATAAACGTCGGGTTCGAGAACTTCGTCGAACTCAACGGCGGCGTATTTGGAAATATCGTCCATACTTACCCGCTTGCAACCAAGTACCGTTTTACCGTACTTTTCGTATACGTCGATAAGTTGACCTATTACGGGTCTGCCGCTATCGGAATACATTACGTCGTCGCCGAAAAGAACCGCGAAAGGCTCACCGTTTACAAAATTTTCAGCCAGAGCGACCGCGCTTGCGGTACCATTCTGAACTTTTTGTAAAACGTACGTAAATTCCGCCATTTCGCTCGGCTTTTTTACCGCTTTCAAAAAATCGAATTTCCCCTTGCTTTCGAGTACGTCTTCCAACTCGGGCGCCGAATCGAAATGACTTTCTATTATTTCTTTTTTATACCCTACCACGAATAATATCTCTTCGATACCACTTTCGACCACTTCTTCCGAAATGACCTGAATTGCGGGCTTGTTGAGTATGGGAAGCAACGGCTTCGGCACCGCCTTGGTATACGGCAAAAATCTCGTACCGTATCCCGCCACGGGTATAACTGCCTTTCTTACTTTTTTCATCTTTTTCTCCGTTATACGCCTTATTTTGAATACTTTTTTTCGACTTCGGTAATTTTGGCGATTCTTGCAAGATGTCTTCCGCCTTCGAATTCGGTCGTTAAAAACGCTTCGACTATATCGAGCATTATTCCCGCGCCTATACAACGTTCGCCGAACGCTATAACGTTGGCATCGTTGTGCATTCTGGTAGCCCTTGCGGAAAAGGAATCATGACAATGCGCGCACCTTATGCCGGGGACTTTATTCGCGACGATGCTCATACCGATACCCGTTCCGCAAATAAGTATACCTCTGTCGTATTCTCCGCTTGCAACCGCTTCGGCGACTTTCTCCCCGTAATCGGCATAGTTGCAGGAATCTTTCGTATAAGTTCCGAAATCGGTATATTCGTACCCTTTTTCTTCAAGATATTTTATCAGAACGGGTTTTAAGTTGATACCCGCGTGATCGCACCCTATAGCGATTTTCATAGTTTTCTCCTTCTCCGCGGTTTAACCGCAGGCTTTTGATAATCTGTTCATAATTCCGACGTCAACGTCGCTGCCCGTTTCGACTACGAAAGCGATTAACACGTCGGCTATTTCTTCCGCCTCATGCAAATCGTAATAGAGCGAGGACGCGATTTCTTCGGCGGTTACACCCATATTAAGAGTAACGCCTTTAACCTTTCTTGCGATTTCGTCGTCGCACATGAAACATACTCTCTTTCCGTTCGACGTTTGTTCGTCGTATAAGTCCTGCGCTTTTTTTATCTCGTCCCGATTAAAAAGATAGGTTTCGCAATTCGGTCTGTAATGCCGATATTTCATACCCGGAGCGCGTACTTTATCGTTTGCGGTATTCGCCGAGTATTCGCATTTGCCTACGACTTTTTTTATCATCTCGGCAGTAACGAGTCCGCTTCGAAGTATTATAGGCGTATCCGTCGTAACGTCTAAAACCGTACTTTCGATTCCGCCGCTCGACTTCCCTCCGTCTAAAATAAGCGGAATCTTTCCTTTTAAGTCCTCGTAAACGTGCATGGCGGTAACAGGGCTCGTGTGCTTTGAAACGTTGGCGGACGGCGCGGCTATCGGAACGTTAACCGCCCGTAAAAATTCCTGCGCCGCTTCGCTCGACGGAATCCTTATGCCTACGGTGTCTAATCCGCAAGTAGCGACGGGACTTATCATTCCTTTACTCGGGTATACCATGGTCAAAGGTCCGGGCAAAAACGCTTCGCGAAGTTTATAAACGTAGTCGTATTTTACCGACACCAACTTATCGACGTCGTAATCTTTATGAACGTGGACGATAAGCGGGTTATCCGACGGACGCCCTTTTGCGGCGTATATTTTTTTTACGGCATCGTCGCTGTAAGCAATTGCGCCTAACCCGTATACCGTTTCGGTCGGAAACCCTACCAATTCGCCGTTCAATATGTATTTTTTAGCAAGTTCAAGCGACTCGTCGTCTATTTTCAATACTTGCGTATCGTAACAATCAGAGAATATCATCTATGTCTTCGTCATCTCCGTCGGTTTCCGCGTATTCAACGTCGCCCGTTTCTCCGTCGATTTCCCGCTTATCCTTCTTTTTGAAAGTCGGAGGTTCGGCATTTGCCATATAGTCGGCAGGAGGATTGATAAACTTCGATTTTTCGCCTTTGAACAGCAATTCGAAAGAGTTACATTCGCCCGCTCTGTTTTTCGCAAGGATAATTTCGGCGACGTTTTTCTTGATTTTGCCCTGCTCGACTTCTTTTTCTTCGGCGGCGAGGTCGGGTCTGTGGATAAACATAACGATGTCGGCGTCCTGCTCGATAGCGCCCGACTCTCTCAAATCGGAAAGCATCGGTCTTTGACCTTTTCTGCCCGTTATTAAACGCGACAACTGCGAAAGAGCGAGTACCGGAACTTCGAGTTCCTTGGCTATCATTTTAAGTCCCCTCGATATTTCGGAAACTTCTTGCTGACGGCTGTCGCTCGACTTTACCGCGTTCATAAGTTGAATGTGGTCGACTACTATAAGATCGAGTTTGCCTTCTCTGCTTTTAAGTCGTCTGCACTTGGAAAGAATTTCCGTACATGTGGTCATAGAGGTATCGTCAACGAATATTTTGGTTTCGTTCAATATCTTTTGCGCTTCCCAAAGCCTGCGCCAGTCATCGTCCTCGAGTTTTCCTTTTACGGCGTCCTGATTAGAAACGTTCGCAACCGAGCACATCATTCTCTGACCGAGTTCCTCTTTGGTCATTTCGAGCGCGAAAACGGCGCATACGGCGCGTTCTCTTACGGCGACGTTCTCTACTATATTCATTGCAAGCGTCGTCTTACCTATTGACGGACGCGCCGCCAGTATAACGAGATTGCCTGCGTGCAAACCGTTCGTAAGCCTGTCAAGACCGGTAAATCCCGTTTTAAGCCCCTGAAAGAAATTCTTGTCTTTTTGTATATTTTCGAATTTATTTAAGATAGTCGGCACTTCAGCGTTAAGATTAGTAAGCGTCGAAGTATCGAGTTCTTCGGATATATCGTAAACTTTCTTCTCGGCGTACTCTACCGAACTTCTTCTGTCGGATGAAACTCTTGCGTTCTTGATAATATCTTCGGCTCCGCGGATAAGTTTACGCAAAGTACCGTCGCGCTTTACTATATCGAGGTAGTATTGGTAATTCGCCGCGGAAGGAGTGGTCCTCGCGAGTTCGGTAACGTATTCTATCCCGCCCGCTTTTTCGAGCGACGATTTCTTTTCAAGGTCGTCTGAAAGAGTTACGAGGTCTACCGGTTTATTGGAACCGCATATTTCGCTCATCGAATGAAAAATCAATTTGTGGGATTCAAGAAAGAAATCGTCTTCTTTTAATTTTGATACGATTTCGTACTGTTCCTCCATATCGATGAGAATCGCTCCCAAAACCGACTGCTCGGCTTCGAGATTATATGGCAATGCGTTATTTATCGGTTGTGGCATAAATTGCTCCGTTTTGCGCCGGAGGCGCAGATATAATTAAAGGGATTCAAACTCCGCGAGAGTCGCTTCAAACGACTTGACCATCGCTTCGTACACGTCTTTTTTCGTAAGATCGACGCCCGCAAGTTTCAGAAGTTCGACGGGACCGTCGGAAGCGCCCGACGAAAGGAATCTGAAATAATCTTCTACCGCCTTATCGCCTTCGGAATAAATCCTTTCGGCAATAGAGATCGCGCTTATTAAACCCGTTGCGTATTTGTACACGTAGAAGGAGTTATAAAAGTGAGGTATTCTCGCCCATTCGTATGCGATTTCGTCATCCGAAACGACGGCGTCGCCGTAATATTTTTTATTAAGTTTCATGTATTCGTCGTTAAGGTAATCTTTCGTAAGAGGAATACCCTTTTCCGCCGAGTCGTGAGCGATATACTCGAATTCCGCAAACATGGTCTGGCGGAAGATAGTGGTTCTTATCATTTCGAGGTAATACGAACACAAATATTTTTTAAGTTTTACATCCGTACTGTTCTTTAAGAGATATTTAAGCAACAGTACTTCGTTGACCGTACTTGCGACTTCCGCAACGAATATTTTATAATCCGCTTTAGACTTGGGTTGAACCGCGTCGGATTTATACGAATGCATGGAATGTCCGAGTTCGTGCGCGATAGTAAACACGTCGTGAGTCGTCGGCTGATAGTTCAGAAGAACGTAAGGATGTTCTATGCCGTATACGCCTACGCTGTAAGCGCCGCTTCTCTTACCCTCGGTTTCTTCCACGTCGATCCAGCCTTCGTCGTGCGCTTTCTGCAGAAGTTTGCCGTAATCTTCGCCGAGAGGAGCAAGCCCCTTTTTAACGAGTTTAAAGGCTTCTTCGTAAGGTAATTTGAGTTCCGCGTCTTCGACGAGAGATACATACATATCGTACATGTGCATTTCGTCGTAACCGAGCGTTTCCTTTCTGTCTTTTACGTATTTATGAAGCGTCGGCAATGCGCCGTTGACGTATTTCAGAAGATTCTTATATACTTCCGCAGGTACGTCTTCGTTTTCGAGCGCGCGTTCCAGACAACTGTTATATTTGCGCGCTTTGGTCAGGAATACGTCTTTATTTACGTTACCCGCGTACGTCGCGGTTATGGTATTGAGGACGTCGCGGAAAGCCTTATAAAACGCCTTGAATGCGGTTTCTCTCACTTTTCTGTCCTTCGAATCCATGCAAACCGAGTACATTCCGTGGCTTAACTTGATTTTTTCGCCGTTTACCTCGATTTCGGGAAAAGCAAGGTCGGCATTGTTTATCATAGTAAAAATTTCCTGAAATCCGCCGAACACCTGCCCGCCGAGCGAAAGTATATTTTCGCAATCTCTCGAAAGAACGTGCGGCTTCGATTTTAGCATTTGTTCAAGTTGATAATCGTAATCCTTAAATCTTTCGTCTGCGATTATCGCTTTTAATTTTTCCTCCGGAAGAGCCGTAATTTCGGGCGTAACGAAAGAAACCGCGGAAGAATATTTAACGAACAGATTATCGACTCTCGAATTAAGCGCGTTCGCATCGGAATTTCTCGTATCTACGTCACGGTACATCATTGCGTAAACGCCGAGTATTTCGAGTTTTATTTCTAAGTCGTCCATATAGCGAAGACATTCGAGTAAAACGTTTTCATCCGCAAGTTTACCTTCGAATTTTGAAAAATCGAGTTTACTTAAAATTTCGCTTTCTATAACGGTAAAACCTTTTTCACCGTCTACGATTTCGGACAGATTCCACTTAAGATGCGACGGAACGTCGTTTCTGTTTAATGACATTTTTGTATCTCCTTTAATTTATTTCGTCGAACACGTCTTCTTCGCTTTTTAATCCGTAAGATAAAAGACAGTTCGCGTGCGTTACGTATTTTATTATATCGCCGTTTTTGAAATTCGGCATTTGCTTTTCTTTGTCTACCAGAACGTGGCGGCGCATATATTCCTGCGTTTTATCAGACCATTCGAGAACGATCATCGTACGGTAATCGACGTAACCGACTTCGGTTATTCCGTCGTCGTTTTTAACGAACGTACTTACGCTGATTTGCTTATCTCCCGTTTTCGTATCGTCCAGGAATCTGAAATAATATTTCGCTCTTTTATACGGTATTCCGAGATACACCACCGAAAATATAACGCAGGAAACCGAAACGACGCATACGGAAACAAGATACGCGTTTTTTTGATTTACGAGCGATTCGGTATATTGATAAGGCAACTGTAAAAAACAAATAAACAGCGCAAGACAAACGGCAAACAATACCCCGAAAACAACAAAATATATCGCAAGTAGTTTATTCTTTCTCGCTTTTGCGGCGGCGTAATCGCCGTCATTATACAAATGTATCATGATTTTCTTCCTTGAATTTTAATCTGTCAGACAAAACATCAGACCTATCGTATTGTACCCGCAATGACTCGTAACGGTACTGCCGGCCGTGGAATCGATTATCGTTCTGAAATTAAATTTGCTTTCGATAAGAGATCTCGTATACTCTACCAACTCCGCATCCGAAGGACTGTGAATAAGCACGGCTCTCGTATCGTCGTAATTTTTATATTCGACCGCAAGATCGTCGATATATTGCGCAAGCGAACGTTTAAGAGCCCCAACGTACTTTTTCTTGACCTGCAACGCCCCGTCCACTATTGAAATCGACGGGTGAATTTTCATTATCTTAGAGGCAATTACCGCAACCGACGAGCATCTTCCGCCTTTATGCAAAAAGTCGAGTTTGTCCACCACGAAAGACGTCTGCACTTTTTCGTTCAGCCTTTTTGCCTTTGCGACTATTTCTTCTATCGGCATACCGGATTTTATCATATCGGCGGTTTTCAATATCTGCAGTCCTTGCCCGGATGAAAGAGAATAACTGTCGATAACGTAGACGCCTTCGAAATTTTTCGAAGCAGCCTCGGCGTGTTCGTAACAGGAAGACGCTTTCGACGAAATGCAAAAATGAATCACTTTATATCCGTCGTCCACGTACTTTTTGAAAAACTCTGCGTATCTGTCGGCTGAAACGGCGGACGTTTTCGGTAAAATACCCGTCTTATTGACAAAATCCAGAACGTCGGCCGACGTAACGTCTACGGTATCAAACTTTTCTTCGTTGCCGAGAAGTATGGATATCGGACAAATCCGCACGTCGTATTCGCGCAATATGTCAACCGGTAAATCGCAGGTGCTGTCTGAAGTAATTATAATTTTATCCATTGACTGTTTCTCCGTGTGTTTTTTCGTGTCGTAAACCGTTTATCGACGATAAAAATTTATAGTACCAGGCATAGTTATGCCGATACTTTAACGACCAGTCGGGAATAACGCCTATCACGTCGGTAAGAAGTCGCGTTCCGATTTTTCTGCTGTCCGTCGACCCCGTCCGATTATCGCCGAGAAAATATATCTCGCCCTTTGCGACAGTCGTTTCCGGTATATCCGTATTCTCTGCCCCGTATGTCTTTTTATCGCCTACGTAGGGTTCGCTTAACCTGACGTATTCGGTTTCGCCTTTCTTTTTGCGATAAAGTTCTCCGTCAATCGTCTTTATGCTATCTCCTTCAAACGCAAGCGCCCTTTTGATGTAATTTGTGTTTTGGTCTATTTTGATTACTATTATATCGCCGTACGCGGGGGTTTTCTTTTTATCCATTATAAGCCAGTCGCCGTTCCGTATCGTATCGGTCATCGAACTGCCGTCGACCAGAACGGGAGAAAGCCAATAGGTCTTTATTAAAGTCGTCGCGGTTAAGACGACTATAAGTAATATGAGAATAACGTCGATTACGGATATTCTGTTTTTCTTTTCTTCGCCGCGCGGCAAAAGATTGTCTTTACTTAAAATAACCTTACCTCAGATAATCAGGACGTTGTTTATAACGAATTTCGCATCCGATTTAATGGACAACGCAAAAACTTTATCGTAATTTTTGACGACGAAACCCACGTCGGATTTGAAATCTGAAATTTTAACCAGAATATTTTGCCAGATATTTTCGGATTTCAGTTCTTGCGTAAAAGAATATTTTTTAATTTCGCCGTCGTCTTCGTAGAGAGTCAACGTGAGCGGACAATATTCGTTTACGAAAGCGTCGAATTTCAGAATCGAAGCGTCGGTCAACGAAAAATCCGGATCGCTGAACTTAAAACTTAAAAGTCCGCTTTGAGAGTACGCCCCTACTATTCCGTCGGGTCCGTCTATTTCTTCGATGGTTTTATCCGCAAAAATCGAAACCGAAGATTCGTCGTCTATAAAAGTAAGTCCGTTCAAGCCCTTTTTACTCGAATATACCAACTTAGACGATAATTTTTTATCACTCGTTTTTTCGACTTTCTTAAAGATTTCTTTAGAACAGAAAACCGTGCCGTCGGCGAATTCGACCGAACAAAAAGCAAAAACGAGACCTTTACCCTCGATAGCGTATAAAACGGAATATTTTCCGCTTTCGTCCATAGACGCTTCGTATCTCGCCCAATCTCTTTTTGACGCATATTTTACGCCTTCGTTGACGTAAACGCAGACGCTTTTCGCTTTAAGATTATCGAAATCCGCTTCAAAGCGGAGTTTGTTTCCTTCTTGCTTACATGCCAGATTCACGCGTTTAAGATTGATCTGAGATTCGTTGCCGATATAAGACTCCAAAAACGCAAGCGCGTCGATCTTTGCATTTTCGTCCAGGTTGGAGTCATACCCTACCGAATAAGAAGTAAAACAAGGTACGCCGTCGTTTACTCTCGAAAGAGTGTCGCCCGCCCTGTCGAAATCAAAAAAAGTACTGTTCGTCGAAGTAAGATAAAGTATCGGACATCTTACGTACGGAGCATAAGCGTGGGCGTCTACCGCCGCGACGTATTTACGCGACGAATCGTCCGCCTCGATAGGCTCTTTCGCATTTTCGTCGAATTTACATACGTTTTTATACGCCGTCCACCCCGCTCCGAACATGGCTATAAAGCAGGTAACCGTTTTGTCGAAAGCAGCGATTTGCCAACCCACGTTAGCGCCGATTTTATTACCGGCAAGGCATATCGAATCGAAACCGATTTCTTTAAGATACTTCACCGCATATCTTCCGACCGCCACCCATTCGTACCAACAGGTTTCTTTTGCGCTTTCGTCGACGAAATCTTTACGTCTGCCCGCGCTGACTGCGTTGGCGTAATATACCGCCGTAGGATATTCAGTATGGTTTACCGAGCCTTCGCGTTTCCCGTAGACGTCAATCGCAAGAACGGCGTATCCGACGCTTAAAAATTCCTTGAAAGTATCCGAACCGATTTTTTCATCGTCGTTCGGTATATAGAGAATCGCGCCTTTCGGGTTGACGTCGTCGGGAACGGAATAATAACCGAAAATTCTTACGCGTTCGTTGCCCACGGCTCTGCCTGAAAAATAAACTTCGGATATAACCGCGCCGTCGACCTTGATTTTACTCACGGTCGTACTTTTAAGCGGCAACGAATCGTCAAAATCGCCCCAGAGGGATATGGGAGTTAACAGACTATTCTTAAAATTCATTTCTCTCCGTAAACGTAGACTTAACGCTTAAATCTACTTACACTTATAACTATACCGACATTATACACTATTTCTTAAAATTTTGCGAGGAATATTTGGCTTTTTTAGAAATTTTTTTATATTTTTCAAGCACATTTTCGCAAAATTGACAAATTAGTCGTTTCAAACGATATTCTGCACAATATTTTGTGTCGCCGAAAAAACTTTTCCAAAAAACTTGCCATTTTTTCGGGTTTGTGGTATATTACGCTAACGGAGTTGTAATCATGGCTTTTTGCGGATTTTCACAAGAGATGTTAAACGGCTCGGAAACAGTCGTAGACAATAAATTTTTGTCGAAATTTTTACCCGAGGCGAACGGCGACGCCGTAAAGGTTTACCTTTACGGTTTGTTCGTCTGTAAACTCGGAGATGAAAAATGTACTTTGGAAAAATTTTCCGCCGAACTTAAAATGGAAGCGAAAGACGTAATCGACTGTTTTAAGTTCTGGGACGAACTCGGAATTATAAGCGTAATTTCCGAAGACCCGTTTCTCGTCAGATATTTGCCTATTTCCTCCGCCAGACCTAAAAAATACAATCTTGAAAAGTATACCGAATTCAATAAATCGCTGCAGGTACTGATTCCGGACAGAATGATCACCACAAACGAATATTCGGCATATTTCCAACTGATGGAAGAATATTCGATTAAACCCGAAGCAATGCTTATGATAGTAAGGTACTGCGTCGATCTCAAAGGAAGTTCTATAGGTTTCAGATACATATTGAAAGTTGCCGAAGACTTCGCCGCGAAAGGTATAACAACTGTAACGAAAATCGAAAAAGAACTATCGGATTACGCATCCCGCTCCGGCGCGTCCGGCGATATTCTGAAAGCAATTATTCCAAACGGTAAACCGGATATCGAAGACGTAAATCTTGTAAAAAAATGGATGGAAGATTATGCTTTCGACGCCGAATCGATAATTTTCGTAGCAAAAAAAATAAAGGCTAAAAATACCAAAAAACTCGACCGCGAACTTACACTTTTATTCTCGAATAAAAAATTCTCGTCGGATGAGATAAAAGCGTACTACAAGGAACGCGCCGCTGCCGTCGAACTTGCGTATAAAATCGACAAAGCGTTATCCGTTTACGTCGAAGTTATCGACCCCGTGGTAGATAACTACGTAACCCCGTGGCTAAATAAAGGCTACGACGAAGATTCGCTTACGTTCATCGCCGATTACTGTTTCAGGAAAAACAAACGGACTCTCGAAGAAATGAACGACGTGGTCGAAAAAATGTATAAAAACGGCTTGGTCACCATAAATTCTATCGCCGACTATATGAAGACGATAGGAGTGAACGACACTTTTATAAAAGAATTGTTGTCGTCTTGCGGACTTAACCGAAAACCTACCGACTGGGACAGAGAGAACTTAAAGGTTTGGCGAAGCTGGAATTTCACCGACGAAATGATTTTATGCGCCGCAAAAGCGGCTAACGGGAAAAATAATCCCGTTTCTTATATGAACGCAGTATTATCGGGGTGGAAAGCAGACGGAATCTTATCCCCGGATAAAATAATCGGCGCATGGGGCGGTAAAACCAAATCGAATCAATCTTTCAAATCGAAAGTATACACTCAAGCCGAACTTGACGGACTGATAGACAATATAGACGATATAGAGTTTTAATACTGCATAGCAATATGGATAATCGACTTAAGAAAGAAATCGCGCTCAAATATGCGGAACGGAAAAAAGCGGCAAACGCAAAATCCGAATATTACAGACAACAACTGTTTAACGACGAAAGTTACGTAAACGCGCTGAATTTACGCAACGGTATAAAATTTTCGTTATCGAAAGCAAAATACGCGGGCAACCTCGAAGAAATCGAAAAAAACGAAAAAAAATTAGCGGAAGCGCAAGCCGACCTATGCAAAATCGCAGCAAGGCACGGCATAACGAAATCCATGCTTATGCCCGCCTACTCTTGTAAAATCTGCAAAGATACGGGATTCGATAAATCCGGGAAAATTTGCGTTTGTTATAAAAACACGATTAAAGAAGTCGCCGAAGAAGAACTCGGAATATCCGAAAAAAAATTGCCGACTTTCGCCGACGTAAAATATACGGACAGGAATAATTTAGAAAAATTTTATATTAAAATCAAGCAATACTCGCAGAATTTTACTATACACTCAAAAAATCTCGTAATTTCGGGCAACGTCGGAACGGGCAAAAGTTTTATGGCGGGATGTATATGCTCCGCGGTTGACGAACTTGGATTAAACACGCTCTTTTTATCCGCCTACGAACTCAATTCGGTTTTACTTAAATATCACACTGCCCCGATAGGCGAAAAAGAATTGTACGCGCAACTTTTATGCGATTGCGATTTACTCGTAATCGACGATTTAGGAAGCGAACCCGTATATAAAAACGTAACCGAAGAATATTTGCTTATGATTATAAACCGAAGGGCGGCTAACGAATTCCCCACGATAATCACTACGAACCTGACGCAAGAGCAACTGCTCGATCGTTACGGCGACAGAACGTTGTCGCGAATCAACGATAAACGCAGAGGAATTTTCCTCGAACTTAAAGGCGAAGACTTACGCCGTATAAAACAATAAATATCAAAACCGTCCGAATTGCCGCGGCAATCCGGACGGTTTTATTTTTAACTTTAATTTACTTCGTTATACTGATCGTCGTCGAGAACCTTAATAAATTCTTTTACGGCAAAAGAATGCTCTTCGATTTCGCCCCTGATTATAACGCCGGTTGCGCGAAGAGGAAGAGACGGAGTAACTTTCACTTCGCGCAACTCTTTCTTTGCCAACTCGTCCAAAACGTAACGGCGCGGAACGCAAGCGATTCCGAGTCCGTTTTTAGCCATCTCTATCAGCAATTCTATACTGCCCGCTTCGAATTCGGGAACGATTTTTATACTCATGGAGTCGAAAAAATCGTTTATTTCTTTAGTCGTAGAAGTCGTTCCGTCAAGCATCAGAACGGGATAATCCGGTAAATCTCTTAACGAAAGATTCTTATCGAATAATTCTTTATATTTATCCGAAGCAACGAAAATATCTTCTATAATACCGGTCTGACCCGTCATGATTACGTCTTTATCGTATATCGGAAGGTTGACCATTCCGATATCGGCTTTGTTGGATTTAATCATGTCGAGCGCTTCTTTGGTAGTACTGTTTTTGAAAATAATATTTACGTTGGGATAAATTTCATGATATTTTTTTATATAACGCATTAAGAAATGCGTAACTATAGTATCTGCGGCGGCAATTCGTATCTGTCCGGTCGCGATATTCCTGCGTTCTCTGAATCTGTCTTCCGCCGAATCAAGCATTTTCAGAGCCTGTTCGACTATATCGAACATCTGCTTCCCGCCGGTTTCGGTCAATTCCATGCCGCGGCTGACCCGGTTAAACAACTTTCCGCCGAGTTGAGATTCCAACTGCTTGATAGCCTGCGAAACGGCAGGTTGAGAAATATATAATTCTTCCGCCGCTTTCGTCAGGCTGCCGCATTTGGCAACCGTGTAAAATACCCTATACAAATCGAGATCGACCATAATCGATACCTCCTGTTATTTTCCAACGCAAAATTTACTGAAAATCTCGTCGATTATTTTTTCGCTTGCGGTTTCTCCGCTTATTTCGCCGAGCGCGTCCCACGCGTTTTTAATATCTATCGTCGACAAATCCGCAGTGTTTGCTTCAAACCCCGCAACGGCGTCTTCGAGAGATTTTTTCGCAGATTGTAAAGCGTACAAATGCCTTTCTTCGGTAAGATAGTCGACGTCGGAGTCAACGCCGCTTTCAAACGCCTTTTCGTAAAGTCTTTCCTTTATCTTTTCTATATTCTCACCCGTTTCAGCCGACACCGTCAGGTCTGACGGCAAGTCCGCGTTTATTGCTATATCCGCCTTATTTGCGACTGTAACGCGCGGTTTATCACCGATTTCTTTCAGTATTTCTTCGTCGTCTGCCGCTAAACCGGAAGCCCCGTCGAATACGACCAGACAAATGTCCGCTTCGCGTAAAAATCGTTTCGCTCTGTCTATGCCCACGCTTTCGATCGTATCGTCGGATCGTCTTATACCGGCGGTATCGGTAAAACAAAATCTTACGCCGTTTATATCCAGGTCGCCCTCTACCGCGTCGCGAGTCGTACCCGCAATGGGAGAAACTATCGCTTTGTCGTAATCGAGCAGTCTGTTGAGTATAGAACTCTTACCGACGTTAGGTCTTCCGACTATAGCGACTTTAACGCCGTTTTTTATTTTTCTGCCGGTTCCGTATTTATCGATAAGAACCGAAACTTCGTCTTTGACGTTTTTAAGCGTATTAAGAATCTCGTCGTAATTGTCTTCGGTAACGCCCTCTTCGGGATAATCTATTCCCGCGTCGATATACGCAAGCGCGTAAGTTAATTTTGCCTGCATATCTTTGATTTTGCGGGTTAAATTTTCTCTGTAAAGGTAATACCCCGCTTTTGCCGCGCCGACGCTTTCGCCGTTTATCATATCTATAAGCCCCTCGGCGGAAGCAAGGCTCATTTTTCCGTTTACGAACGCCCTGCGGGTAAATTCGCCCTTAGTCGCCGGCTCGGCTCCGAGTTCAAACGTTTTTTTTAATATTCCGCGAGTGATCGACACGCCGCCGTGGCAATGAAATTCGACCATGTCTTCGCCGGTATAACTTTTAGGCGCCTTAAAGTACACGCACATACCGAAATCGTAAAATCCGTCGCCCTCGATATTGCCGACGTACATTCTATACGGCTCAAAATCTTTTACGGCAATTTTCCCGAGCGGAGTAAACATTTTTTCGGCTATACCGAGCGGATTTTTACCGCTTATTCTTATTATGGCGACTCCGCCGACACCGGGCGCGGTCGATATTGCGCTGATATTATTTTCCATCGTAAATTACTTTTTGCCGTTGTCGAAATCCTTAAACGGATCATCTTCGATATTGTCCGAAGAAAATTCCGCGAACGGATCGTCCGCCTGTTTATTTCCCTTATGAGATTGCGGTTTTTCGTTTGCGTAAGAAGCCGTATAGTATTTTCTCCTCATCCCGTTTACGTAATCGTCGTAATCGACGTAAGCGGCGTTTCTGTTTATAAATAAAATCAGAGCGGGAACGAAAAAACTACCTAATAACACGTATCCGAGAAGCGAAAAGAGGTTGTACTTCATGACCTTTTCAGGCGCGTAAGCGCGGAATAAATTCGAATACGTAAATAATGAAAATATAGCGTAGGCGGTCATTACAAGGTAACCTATCGTGTCGATTGCGTTAAGCAGGAAAGAGTTTCTTGCAAAATCGTCGGCGTTAAGAGATCTGCCTTCCGAAAACAGCGCTTTTAACGGCTTTACAGCAAAGCATATATCCGTAACGAGCGCAAGCGCAAGATAAACCGCGCAACAAATCATCGCAACGATATAGAAATTTTTCGTTCCCGAAACGTATTTCCCTTTTGCCTGAAGTTTGCCCATGAGCATATAACTCAAAAACGGAATAAAAGCAAAATACGCATTTTTAATCCCTCTGTTTTCAGCCATTTTATACAATGCGATTCCGCGTAATATAAAAAACGCCAGAAAGAATAAAATCTGCCTTCCGATAATCGAAAACAACATAACCTTATATCCGGTTTGATTCAATGCGTAACCGGAATCGTACATGTTGCTGCTTATACCGTACAGCGTATAAAGATAATCGTACAACATATCAACTCTCCGAACAAGTTAAATTCTGTAAGCGTCAAGAAGTTTATCGACTTCTTTTTTAAGATAAACCGCCGCGTCGTCAATCGGTATTTCGCCTTTGAAAGATTTATCCCTGTAAGAAATTTCGATCACGGCGTTATCGAAATTTTTCCTGCTCACTACCGCCCTTAACGGAATTCCGAACAAGTCGGCGTCGGCAAACATAAAACCGGGTCTTACCGCCCTGTCGTCGTATAATACCTCTACGCCGCTTTTTTGTAAATCGTCGTAAAGTTTATCGGCAACACGCTTGACTTCCGCATCGTCGGATTGCAGACAACAAATTTCGACTTGCCACGGGGCAATACCCATCGGCCATATCGGACCGAATTTATCGTGCTGTTCCTCACATATGGTCGCGGCGAGTCTGCCTACGCCTATGCCGTAGCAACCCATTATCGGGAATTTCCTTTCGCCGTCTTTATCGATATAAGTCATATTCATCGACTTGGTATATTTTTGACCGAGTTGGAAAATATTTCCGATTTCGACGCCTTTTTTAAGCGTAATAGTCGGCTTGCCGCAACACGGACAAACTCCGCCGTTATACGCTTTGGCAACTTCGACGTATTCGACTTTACCGACGTCCCTTTCGATATTCATACCCGTATAGTGGTAATCTGCTTCGTTTGCCCCGCAAACGAAGTCGTCTATATTCAAAAGCGACTTGTCGTACACGACTTTAGCCTTACCTTTGAAGCCGACGGGGCCTATAAACCCGGCGACAATGTCGCTGTCTTCGGATATACCGACCGCCGGATGAACTTCTTTTTTCAGATAGTTCCGGAGTTTTGTTTCGTTTACTTCCAGGTCGCCTCTGATAAATACAACGACGTATTCGTCGTTATCGTTAATCTGATATACGACCGCTTTGCACATTTTAGTCTGTTCGACGCCGAGTTTACGCGTTAGCCCTTCTATCGTCTTTACGTTGGGAGTATATACCTTTTCCAGAGTTTTGAGTTCGCTGTCGATATTATGCGTAATACATTCCGCGACCTCTACGTTAGCCTTGTAATCGCAATTTGCGTTCGAACAGATCGCAAGCGTATCTTCGCCTATATCCGTCAGGAGCATAAATTCATGCGAAACGTTTCCGCCCATCATACCGCTGTCGCTTTTGACGGCTATAAAATTTTTGGCGCCGCAACGGCGGAATATCCGATTATACGCCTCTAAACAACGATCGTAATAACTTTCCAAATCCTCCTGTGAGGTATGGAACGAATAAGCGTCTTTCATGGTAAACTCTCTTACCCTTATAAGTCCGCCCCTCGCTCTCGGTTCATCTCTGAATTTGGTCTGAATCTGATATATCATAAACGGGAAATCCGTATAAGACTGCGCGGTGTCGCGGGCAAGTTGTACTGCGGCTTCTTCGTGCGTCATACCGAGTACGAGTTTATTTCCGCTTCTGTCGGTAAACCTTGCCATTTCGCTGCCTATACTCGTATATCTGCCGGATTCTTCCCATAAAGAAGCGGGCATGACGACGGGAAACAATACTTCCTGTCCGCCGATCTTGTCCATTTCTTCTCTGATTATAGCCTCTATTTTTTTCGTTATTCTTTTCGTAGGCGCAAACAGCGAATATATTCCGTTCGCGACGTATTTCATATAACCGCCCTTCATCATAAGCGCGTGGCTCGCAATCTGGCAGTCTTTAGGTGTTTCTTTATATCTTACGCCGAGTAATTCTCTGACTAACATAATTTTATGGTTTACACTCTCCCGTATAAGTTACGCTTATATATTACTATAAAAACGACGTTTTGTAAAGTATTATCGCAAAAATTAAGCGATATTTAGTGAAATTTCGCATAAAAAAACGTCCGACGAACGTCGGACGTTAATAAAACGTAATCAAATCTTAACCCGAACTCCGTTTTCTGCAAGCCATTCGATAGATAAATCTACCCACTCTTTGACGGACTGAGTCATACCGTTTATCGCCCTTTTATACGCCTCGCTTCCGTATACGCATGCGTTTGCCAGAGATAAACCGTGTTCGCCTTTGCCCCAGACGTGCAGGGAAAACGGCACTTCCGCCTCGTCGTAAGCGAGCGCAGCCAACAAAGCGTTTCTGCACGGCACGGCGTTATCGGTATTCGTAGACCATATAAATGCGGGGGCGGAATTTTTATCGACGAGATTAGTTATATCCAACTTTTTTATAAGTTCTTCGTTTTCTTTACCGCACAACTCCATAAAACTCCATTGATGAGCCTTTTTACCGCTCGTAATTACGGGATAACCGAGAACTATCGCGTTCGGGCGAGCGTTTACTTTTGACTTAAAGATTTCGGCTGCGCCGTCGTCGTCGGGAATCGAACCGAGCATTGCGCAAAGATGTCCGCCGGCGGAAAATCCGACCGCCGCTACCATATCGGGGTCTACGCTTAATTTATCGGCGTTAAGCCTTATATAGTTCATTGCCATAATCGCTTCGGCAAGTTGGTACGGATGTCTTACGGGCGAACACGAATAACGTAAAACGAACGAATTGAAATTCTTCGCGGTGTAAGCAAGCGCGACGGGTTCGGCTTCTCTGTCGCTCGTCATCGAATATCCTCCGCCGGGAATAACGAGCATAGCAGGGTGTTTTCTTGCGGTGTCGATCTCTCTGCTGTTATCGATTATATAAGAGTAAAGAATTCCGACGCCGTTTTCCGGTTTTTTAACGCCGAAATATTCGTATAAGTCTATTTCGTTTATTTTCATCGTCAGCACCTCTTTCAAGTAAATTTTATTGTATTATTTTTTTTCGGTTTTGTCAATTATAATAAGTAAAATATTATCGGATTTTTCTTCCCGCTTGACTTGCCAAAACGTTTACAAAATGTTATAATTAACGAGTTATTACCAAGGAGCCTTCACACCATGACAAAAATCGGTTTCGACAGCGAAAAATATCTGAATTTACAATCCGAAAAGATACTCGAACGCATCGACGAGTTCGGCGGAAAACTCTATATCGAATTCGGAGGAAAATTATTCGACGATTTTCACGCATCGCGCGTACTCCCCGGTTTCGAGCCCGACAATAAAATAAAAATGCTCTGCAAACTGAAAGACAGAGCGGAAATCGTAATCGTAATAAACAGTAACGATATAGCAAAAAATAAAGTAAGAGCCGATCTCGGCATAACCTACGATCAGGACGTAATAAGACTTATAGACGTATTCCGCAGTTACGGTTTATACGTTTCCAGCGTCGTACTGGCTCAATTCTCGCAGGAAAACGATTCCGCAAAGGCTTTCGAAGAAAACTTACAAGAACAGAACGTAAAAGTTTATCATCACTACGCGATAAAGGGATACCCGAACAATATTCCGCTTATCGTAAGCGACGACGGTTACGGCAAAAACGAATACATAGAAACGTCGCGCGACCTCGTTATAATAACCGCTCCGGGACCCGGCTCGGGTAAAATGGCGACTTGCCTTTCTCAACTGTACCACGAGCATAAACGCGGCAATAAAGTCGGCTACGCCAAATACGAAACCTTCCCCGTATGGAATTTACCGCTTAATCACATGGTCAACCTTGCATACGAAGCGGCAACCGCAGATTTGAACGACGTAAACATGATAGACCCGTGGCATCTTGCCGCTTACGGAAAACAAGCCGTAAATTACAATCGCGACGTCGAAATCTTCCCCGTACTCAACACCATGTTCGAGAAGATTATGGGCAGTTCTCCGTATAAATCTCCGACTGATATGGGCGTAAACATGGCGGGCTACGCGATTTGCGACGACGAAGTTTGTAAAGAAGCGTCCAAACAGGAGATTATCAGGCGTTATTTCAAAGCACTTGCAAGAGAAAGAAGAAACGGCGAAGAACCTGCGGAATCCGTTAAAATTGATATGATAATGAAAGGCAACGGCATATCCGTCGACGATCGCAGAGTTTACGTTGCCGCAAATAAATTATCGGACGAGCGCGGTTGCCCCGCGGCTGCGATAGAACTCGACGACGGAACGATAATAACCGGCAAAACAAACGATTTGTTCGGTTGTTCTTCGAGCATGATCCTCAACGCGCTTAAATACCTTGCAGGTATCGATAAAGAAGTCGATTTAATTTCTAAAAATTCGATTATCCCGATTCAAGACCTTAAAATCAAATATCTCGGAAGTAAAAATCCGAGGCTCCATATCGACGAAATGCTTATTGCTCTGTCGTCTTCGGCGGAACACGACGAAAACGCAAAAAAGGCGATAAATCAACTTCCGAAACTTCGCAACTGCGAAGTACACACCACGGTGCTTCTTGCTCACAACGACGAAAAATTCTATCGCAAACTCGGTATAAACTTAACTTCTAACCCGATATTCAAAGATAAAAATCAAGCGCATTAACTCGTATTAAAAAATCCCGATTGCCGTTTGGCAATCGGGATTTTTGTTTTTGACTCGTTACTTCAAAAATGAAAACAAACCTTTTTTAACGTATTCTTCTTCGGTTATGCCTTTGACTTCGTAGCCTTGCGAAGCGATAGCCGCCGCAAGTTGCTCTCTGTCGATTTCGTTTTCGGCAATAATCTCCGCTTCCTTTTTCATATGCGAAGCCTTAACCTTTTTTACGTTGAAATTCTTTCTTATGACGTCGGAAACGTGCGCTTCGCACATTCCGCACATCATACCGTCTATTTTAACCACGTATCTTTTCATTATTCTACTCCTTTTAACGCTTCGACCATGTCGATTTTTTTGTTTTTACGCGCGACCGCAAGACTTACGAGAAGAGAAACTCCGAAGGTTATCGCTATGCTGACGACGTAAGACAACGCGCTTACCGAAATTTTCAATTCGTATTCGGAAGCAAGAGCCTTCATCAAGCCGGCAAGAAGCCCTACCCCGCACGGAATACCGATAATGACGCCGACGAGCGTAACCCACATGTTCTGGCTTATTAAAAGCCCGCCGATCTTTCTGTCTTTATAACCTACGACTTTAAGAGTCGCCATTTCGCGATAACGCTCGGTGTAACTCATAACTCCGAGATTGTAAAGAACGACCACGCCGAGTACCACGCCCGCTACGATAAGTAAAATTATCATATTGTTCATTATTTCAAGGAACGAATCGAACGATTTGATAATGTCTTGCTTCGATTGCGCGGTTTTTATTTTATTCGCAAGCGACGAATCGGTTACTATCAGATTATTTATTTCCGTTTTAGTCTTACCCGTATAAATAGCGTCGTACTTTATCGGAACTTTGAACGTTTCGGCGTAGCCAGTCGTAACGACTATACTTTCCGAAACCGAACGGTTTATTGCGGCGACTTTTATCGTATATTCGGCGTTTGAACCGTAGGGTTTCACCTTAAAAGTGCCGCCTACTTTTACGCCGAGCGCATCGGCTATTCTTTCGCACAGATACGCGCCTTCGTCGCCCAATTGAAGATATCCGCCGTCGTTCGACGGAAATCTGACTTTGTTATGGGTAATTCTGTAAATATCGAGCGAAACGGTTTTTTCGCTGCCGTCTTTTTCTTTCAACTGCACGGGAATACTCGCGCTCGCGTCGCCCTCAAACGTATCCGCAAGCAACTCCCTTTCATTGAGTGGAAGAGTCGCTAAATCGTCGGTTAAAAATATCTTCGTCGAATAATTCATCGCGCCCGTATAATAGGTGTTAAGATATTTATCCATGGTATTTCTCATACCGAACGAAGCCACTATTATAATCGTACAACCGATTATACCGATTAAACTCATTAAAGTTCTCGATTTATGGCGCATAACGTCGCGCATATTCCACTTCGTTCCGAACGAAAACTTATTCCAGAGTTTTGTTTTTTCGATTGCGAGTTTTTTAACTTTTTTCGGCGAATACGGTTGTAACGTTTCCGCCGCAGTGCCTTTGAGCATTTTTCTGACCGAAAAAAATCCGATAAGAGTCAACGCCGCGAGAAGCAATGCGAGAACAAGCCAACAGAACCACGGGGCGTATAACGTCCAACTCGGCATATCGAAGTACGTGCTCATAGTTCCTTTCGGGTTCATTATGATGTACGCTATCAGATATCCGAGCCCTATGCCGATAGATATGCCGACAACGCCTATAAAGAACGCGTAGGAGGTGTAATGCGCCAGAATCTTTTTATTTTTGAAACCGAGCGCTTTAAGTATACCTATCTGACCTTTTTCTTTTACGGTAAGACGATGCATGGTCGTTACCATAGTCAGAACGGCGATAATCAGGAATACTACGGGTAAAATCGAGCCCATAGTCTGCCCTTCTTCTATTTCGCCTTTAGACTGCGAATAAGAAACGTTTTCGTTTTTCGTCGTAACGAGCATAGTTTTGCCGAAAGCGGTGTTTACTTTTTCTTTGAACGAATCGGAAGCGATATTCGATCTGACGTAAATATACGTATAAACCGCCGACGACGATTTACCTTCGTACAAAGCGGGAGATACGTAAGCGTAACCGTAAGTCGTATAGTCCGGCATAAGTTGACTTGCGTCGCGAACGCAAATCATATGTTCTGCCGCTTTTATAAACGCCTTAACCTCGCCTTCGATTTTCGTATTGCCGTAAGAAAGAGTTAATTCGTCGCCGATTTTTACGTCGTTTTTGTTTGCGTACGTTTCGGATAACCATATTCCGTCCATGGACGAAGGATCGTATTTTTCGCCTTTAATCACGACGAACTCCGAAACGCCCCGCGATTTTGCGACGTCGAGCGCAACCTGCGTTCCCTCCTTTTCTTCAACCTCCGCATTGACCGAAAAATAAAGCGTAGCCGCGTCTACTCCGTCGATAGCCTTAATTTTTTCGACGTCTTCTTCAGAAAAGCCCGACGAAGCGACGTCTGCTATTTTATAGTCGGATAATTTGCAATCGCTGAAAAACGACTTCGTATTTTTTTCGATCGTATACCATTCGGTATTGAACCCTACGAAGATTCCTATACCGATCGCTATCATAACGATCATCGATATGAACTGGGCTTTGTATTGCCCGATAGTTCGAATAAGTTTTTTGAATAACATTACCAATCCACCTCGTCTGCGTCAAGCGGGTCAGCCTGTTCTTCGACAGACTTGATTTTTCCGCTTTTTACTTTAATAACGACGTCAGCCATTTTAGCAATGTTCTGATTGTGCGTAACGATAATTATAGTTTTGCCGTAACTTTTCGCCATTTTCAAAAGTAACTTCAACACGAGAACGCCCGTTTCGGAATCGAGCGCGCCCGTAGGTTCGTCGCATAAAAGAATCTGCGGGTTTTTAGCCAAAGCGCGCGCTATGGAAACTCTCTGCTGTTCGCCGCCCGATAATTCCGACGGGAAATTGTTAAGATGATCCGCAAGACCTACTTCGCCGAGCATTTTATCGGCGGGCAACGCTTTCGGTGCAATCTCTTTTACGAGTTCCACGTTTTCTTTAACGGTAAGCGTGGGGATAAGATTGTAAAACTGGAATACGAAGCCGACTTTTGCGGCTCTGTATTCTGCAAGTTCATCGGACGTCAATTTCGAAATGTCTTTTCCGTCAACGAGAATCTGTCCTTCGGTAGGACTGTCAAGACCGCCTATTAAGTTGAGAAGAGTGGATTTACCCGCTCCGCTCGGTCCGAGAATGACGACAAATTTACCCTTTTCGAGCGACATGTTTACGTCGTCTAACGCCTTTAATACGTGGTCGCCGCTTGTGTATACGCGGCTTACTCCTTTGAATTCTACTACTGCCATAATAACTCCCATTTAATATTTTCGCCCCCGCGCAATATAGAAGCGCGGGGGCGAAAAACTTTATTTTTTCTTATTTTCTTTTTGCGCGTATTTGCACGCGGAGCACGCGCCGCAACAGCCGCAATCACCGCCGCAAGAACTCTTGCCTTTCTTTTTTCTGATAATTGCCGCTATCGCTACGCCTAATACTACCGCCACACAACCTATTATCAGGACTATATCCAACGGTTTCATAAGCATACTCCTCTTTCTGATTTACGCATTAAGCGGTAAAGATTTTTGTTTTTTCGCCTGCGCCTTGTTCCAATACGCTACCGCAAATACTACAACCGCGATAACTGCCGCCCAGATGAAGAGCGTCCACCACCAGGCGCCGATGGTATATACCATAGAAGCAACGATATACGAAGTCGCAAGCCAGAACAGAAGCGTCATGTGATAAGTCTTTCTGTTTCCGATTTCCGCCTTTGCGGTGGCTACCGCTGCGAAACACGGAATAGTCGTCATATTGAACGCTATGAAAGCGAGCAGACCGGGGATGTCGATACCGGTTGCTTTAACCATTGCGGTAGTCGCAAGTATACCTTCTTCATCGGCAAGTATATCCGCGATAGAAGCAGTACTTCCGAGGCTGACGTGCATCGAAACCACGAGGCAGGAAGCAAGCGTGCCGAACGTTGCGATAACGTTTTCTTTCGCGATAAGACCCGCGACCGCGGCAACGACGAATACCCAACCGTATCGGTTAAGTTGACTGCCGAAGCCGAGCGGAGTAAACAGGGGCTGGAAGAGCATACCGATCTGACCGAGAATAGATTCGTTCATGCGGACGTTTACCAGACCTTCTACGCCTTCCAACGCCGCATACTTAACGGCATCCGATTCAAACAATTCTTCCGCATCCTGAAGAAGGAATTCCCAACTGGTAGAGAAGGACGAAAGAACCCAGATAACGATCGTAGAAGCAAGGATTATCGTAAACGCTTTCTTTACGAAGTGCTTCGTTTTATCCCAAAGGTGAGCCATAAGGTTCTTGAATTGCGGAACGTGGTAAGCGGGCAATTCCATTATGAACGGAGGAGTTTCGCCTTTAAGAGTCGTGTTTCTCATAAGGAGTACCGAGCAGATTGCTACGATAATTCCGAGAAGATACATCGCGTAAGTGATAAAATCGGCGTTATCTATACCCGCCATACCGGCAATGGCTCCGGCGATGGCAGTAAGTATAGGTAACTTCGCGCCGCACGAGAAGAACGGAATAACGCGGACGGTAGCCGTTCTTTCTTTGTCGTCGGCAAGCGTTCTCGTGTTGATCATCGCGGGAACGGAACAACCGAAGCCCATGATCATCGGCATAAACGCTCTTCCGGACAAACCGAATTTTCTGAACGCTCTGTCAAGTATGAACGCGATACGCGCCATATAACCGGAATCTTCCAAAATCGAGAAGAAGAGGAACAGTACGAGTATCGGGGGAAGGAACGAAAGAACCGCTTTAAGACCTTCGATAACGCCGTCGTTAAGAAGACATATCGCCCAAGCCGACATTCCGCTTCCGTCTATGAGATTTATAAGCCAACCGAAACAATATTCTACTATAATATTATTCCACAGGTTATTTATCATAACCCCCGGCGAGAACACCGTTCCGTCGTAGAAACAAGCAAGCAACTGAACGCCGAATTTTTCGGTATCCATTCCCATATCTTCAAGCGACGGCATCCAACCTTCGCCGAAACCGTTCAGGAAGAAGAGGTTTTCGGAGAACGTAAGGTGGAATATTCCGAAAAGTATTACGAGAAATATAGGAATACCCCAGATACGCGAAGTAAGCGTTTTATCCGCTTTATCCGATTTGGTCGTTCTGAATTTCGCCGTGTCTTTACGTTTAAGCACGGGGGCAAAGTTTTTGGCTATGTATTTATACCTTCCGTCCGCAACGATTGCTTCGAAGTCGGTACCGAAAGTAGAATCGTCGAAAGTCTTTTTGAACTCTTCAACCATAGGAAGAGTATCTTTATGCATCTTGACTTCGATTTCGTCTTCTTCTACGAGTTTTACCGCGTGGAAAAGCGGATTTTTAACGCCCTGACCTTCCAAGGCGATTTTAACGTCGCCGATAAGGTGAGCGATAGGCGTATTATCGAGAACGCAAGAACCTTTACGCGTCTTCTTGCTTTCGTTATACGCTTTTTCCATAAGTTCTTTAAGACCCGTTTCTTTCAAAGCGGAAATCTTGATTACGGGAACGCCGAGCCTGTATTCGAGTTCTTTTTCGTCGATTTTGTCGCCGTTTTTTTCTACGGCGTCCATCATGTTGAGAGCCACGACCATAGGAACGTCGATTTCGAGAAGTTGCGTAGTGAGATAAAGGTTACGCTCAAGGTTTGTAGCGTCAACGATATTTATTACGCAATCGGGTTTTTCGTCGAGAATGTAGTTTCTCGCTATGACTTCTTCGGGCGTATAAGGCGAAAGCGAATATATACCGGGAAGGTCTACAATCGCGATAGGTTCGGCGCACTTTTTATATACGCCGTCACGCTTATCCACCGTAACGCCGGGCCAGTTACCGACGTGAGCGGTCGAGCCCGTCAGACTGTTGAATAAAGTCGTTTTACCGCAGTTCGGATTACCGGCTAACGCAAATCTTTTCATTAATCTTTAACCTCCATCTTCACGCAAACCGCTTCGGTTTTACGAAGCGTTAATTCGTAACCGCGCAACGTTACCTCGATCGGATCGCCCAGCGGCGCTTTTTTACGCATGTGTATTTCAGCGCCAGGAGTGATGCCCATATCGAATAAACGCCTTTTGATTTTGCCTTCTCCGACGACGGATTTAACTATCCCGTCCTCGCCTACGGAAAACAAATCGAGTGTCTTTTCCATATATGTATCTCCTTAAATTTTTACAATTTCAAGCCACGAAAATCTTCGATGACAAATCGGCGTCGAGAGCGATACGTCCGTCTTTGATTTTAACGACGACAGAACCGCCTTCGGAACTTAACACCGTAATACTTCCGTTTACGGTTATCCCTAAACTTTCGAGATGCTTTTTTAACTTTTCCTCTGCCGCAATACGAACTATTTTCAATTCGGTATTCGTCGGCGCAATTACTATCGGCATTTTATGCCTCCTCTACATGAAATATGAAACTTATTTCATTTTCGCATTTATTATAATACCCCTTTCGTTGGTTGTCAAGCAAAATATGAATGCTTTTTCATATTTTTTTGAAATTATTTTTATTGCTTTTTTCGGTTCGTTGTGTTACAATATTCTTAATATGAGTACGCATGTCAGGCAACCGCAACAAGAGCGGTCTATAGAGAAGAAAAACAGAATTATCGAAGCCGGATACGAGTTGTTTTCCGAAATCGGTTATTACGGCACCAACACGCAGGAAATAGCCAAAAGAGCGGGCGTGTCTACCGGTATAGTTTACGGATATTTCAAAGATAAGCGCGATATATTGATTTGCGTACTTGAAATATATATCCGCAAAGTTACGAAGCCGCTTATGGTCGTAATGAAAGATCTTAAATGTAAAGACGATCTCGATAAAGTCGTACCCGAAATTTTAGACGCAACGATTAAAGCGCACGAAAGTAACGCGAGGCTTCACAACACGCTGCACTCCCTTGCGCCGACGGACGAAGCGGTAAATTCGGCATTTATTTCGCTGGAAAATCATATATCTCAAAAAATAACCGGACTTTTAGCGAGCGTCGGAATCGCTTGCGACCATCCGAACGAAAAAGTTCACCTTGCGATGAATCTCGTTCAATCTTTTGCTCACGAATACGTTTTCGACAATCACGATTACATCGACTACGAAGTCATGCGTAAAATAGTTTCCGCTACAATCGTAAACCTTTTCAGATAACATGAGATTAGATAAATTTTTCTCGCAAACGGGAACTCTGACGCGAAGTCAGGCGCAAAAACAACTTAAACTCGGCAAAGTAACCGTAAACGGAGAAACGATAAAAAAAGCCGACTACAAAGTCGACCCCGACAAAGACGAAATTCGTTATAACGATGATAAAATCGTTTACAGACGTTTCGTTTATATTATGATGAATAAACCTCGTGGCGTAGTAAGCGCGACGGAAGACAGAGATCAGAAAACCGTACTCGACTTATTGCCAGAAGACTTATTAAAATTCGATTTATTCCCCTGCGGAAGGCTCGACAAAGACACTACGGGGTTAGTCGTTTTAACCAACGACGGAATTTCCGCGCATAACGCTTTATCACCTAAAAAGCACGTCGAAAAAAAATATTCGTTCGAAACGGCAGACACTTACTCGGATGCCGACGTTACGGCAATCGAAAGCGGTATAACCTTAAAAGACGGCTACTCCACCAAACCGTGTAAAATCGAACGCATAAACGAAACCGAAGGCTATATTTACCTTACCGAAGGCAAATACCACGAAATCAAACGGCTTTTCGGTGCGAGAAGCAATAAGATAACGAAACTCAGAAGAATCGGCTTCGGAAAACTCGAAATCGGCGATTTACCCGAAGGCGCCTGGCGTTATCTGACCGAAGAAGAAATTTCGTGGTTTACGAAAGCATAAATAAACATAAAGCGAACAAAATATAGGTAGCCACAAGCGATTGCCTTTGAACTCGTGGCTAAAGGAGGATACCTGATGAAGATTGCAAACATAATTGCCTATATACTCGTTCTCGTAGGGGCTCTCAATTGGGGAATATTCGCTTTCAGCGGATTTAATCTCGTAGGTTGGATATTTATGGGCGCGAGAACGATAGGCTCTATAGTCGTCTATTCGTTAGTAGCATTATCGGCGATCTGGCTTATCATTTCGCCGATATTAACGCAAGGAAAACTCGTTCTCGGAAGCGATAATTAACGAAAAAATTAAAAAATGCAGGGTTGCTGTTATATGCAACCCTGCATTTTAATATTTTTCAAGTCTGAACTCGGTAACCGTCCGATAAACTTCTCCTTTTTTCAGTATGGGGCTCGGAAAATTAGGTTGATTTACTGCGTTCGGATAACCTTGTGTTTCAAAACAATACCCGCCGCGCCTTGCAATCAGATTGTCTTTTTTCCCTTTTCTCGTGGTCAGTTTATTGCCCGTATAAAACTGAACGCAGTCGTTATCGGTGTACCCCGTCATTTTTATTCCCGCCTTAGGCGAACTGACCTCGACGAATTTACGAAAACCGTTGCCGTTTATAATGAAATTATGATCGTAACCGTCGCCTATGACCATCTGTTCGTCGTCGGAATCGATATCCCTGCCTATCCGTTTTACGAGAGTAAAATCCATCGGCGTGCCTTTAACGGGCAACACAGAACCTATCGGAAGCAGACTTTTACCTACGGGAGTATATTTATCTGCATATAAAGTTAAAAACTGGTCGCCGATCGTTCCTTCTTCGTACAGGTTGAAATAGGTATGATTCGTCAGATTTACCGGCGTATCGCCGTTTGAAACGGCGGTATATCTTACCCCGAACAAGCAATCGTCAATATAATACTTTACCGTAACTATCAACCCCGACGGATACCCTTCTTCGCCGTCCGGCGAAAAGTATTTAAGAGTAATCGAATTTTCGGCTGATTCGTCTTCTTGCCACAAAACCTTGTCGAAACCGAAATTTCCGCCGTGAAGAGAATTCTGTCCTTCGTTAGCCGAAAGATTATACTTCTTTTTACCTATTTTGAACGAAGCGCCGCTTATACGGTTTGCGTACCTGCCTATTACTGCGCCGAGATAACCGTCGTTTTTTTCGTATTCGGCGACGGTATCGTAGCCGAGGACTATATCCCTGCCATCGTATTTAACGCTTTGCACGGTCGCCCCGAGGCTCAGCACCGTAAGCGCGATTTTTCCGTTATACAATACGTATGAGTAAACGTCTTTGCCGTCTGCGGTTTTACCAAACAATCTTTTTATCATTTCAACATAATTGTAGCATATCTTTTAATAAAAGCAAAGTCTTTTTTAACCGTTTTTTGTTGCCTGATTATCTTTTTTGTGGTACAATTGATTCGTTAATATCAATTCGAAAGGAGGTTTAGCCGTGGACGAAAAAGAAATTCTCGATCAGGAAGAAAATTTAAGCGAAGTTCCCGAAAAACGAGATTACGAAGAAGAACTGTTAAAACTAATAAAGAGCGACGAACCTCCGGAACGATTGCGCGAAGATTTAAGCGATTATCACGAAAACGATATTGCGTCGATTCTTCCCGAATTATCGCAGGAAGAAAGAGCGAAGTTGTATCGCCTGCTCGGCACCGAAAAGATGTCCGAGATTTTTCCGTACCTTGACGACGTAGAAGAATATATAGAAGAATTACCGAGTGAAAAGGCGGCGGACATAATCGAAAACATGGACGCCGACGACGCGGTTGACGTTCTCGAGGAACTCGAAGACGATAAGAAAGAAGAAATTATCAAGTTGATGGAAAAAGACTCCGTCGAAGACATCAAGTTGATTGATTCTTACGACGACGATATGATCGGTAGTAAAATGACTACCAACTTCATTTCGGTCAACAAAAACTTATCGATAAAACAAGCAATGCGGGCGGTTATTACCGAAGCGGGCGAAAACGATAACATTTCTACCCTCTACGCGGTAAACGACGACGATACTTTTTACGGCGCGATAGATCTTAAAGATTTAATCAGAGCAAGAGAAGGAACTCCGCTCGACAACATTATCACCACCGCTTACCCGTACGTTTACGCGAAAGAAACCGTCGAAGAGTGCATCGAACAATTAAAAGATTACGAAGAAGACTCCATCCCCGTACTGAACGCAAACAACGAACTTATCGGCGTTATCACGCAGTCGGACATAACCGAAGTCGTACACGAAGAATTCGGCGACGACTATGCGAAACTCGCGGGTTTGACCGAAGCCGAAGATCTTAACGAGCCGCTTTTCAAGAGTATGCGAAAGCGTATCCCGTGGCTACTCGCCCTGCTCGGATTGGGAATCGTAGTTTCTATCGTTATAGGTTCTTTTCAATCGTTGATTACTATACCGCAGTTGATTATCCTATTTTCTTTCCAAAGTCTTATTCTCGATATGGGCGGTAATACGGGTACTCAATCGCTTGGCGTTACGATTCGAGTTTTGAGCGAAGAGAATTTAGACAAAAAAAGTAAATTCAAATTCGTTCTTAAAGAACTCCGCGTCGGATTTTTTAACGGTTTATTGATAGGTTCGCTTGCGTTTATCGCATTGGGAGTATTCAATACCTGGATATCTCCGATAAAAGGTGCTTCACCCTATTTCGGCTTCGAAATATCCGCTTGCGTCGGAATCGCGCTTCTTTGCTCGATGGTAATAGCAAGTCTGGACGGTACTCTTATACCGATACTGTTCAAGAAAATAGGTATCGATCCCGCCGTAGCGTCGGGTCCGCTTATCACGACCGTAAACGACTTAGTTGCAGTTTGCGTTTATTACGGAATATCGCTTCTGCTATTCGTTGAAATCGGCGTATTCGTCGTATAATCAAAGTAAGTTAAAAGGCTCGCAAAATTGCGAGCCTTTTTCTTGTATCTGACAAAAATAATTATTTTTTTACGCAGTCGCGGAAACGTCCGCGGCTTTTTTCAACGCGTTACGGGAAGTAACTGTGTATTCCGTAACGCCTAATATAGTTTCGCCGTCGATTTGAAGCGCGGTAGGAACGTCGAATTTTACGGTTACCACGTCGCCTTCCAGAACGTTTATCATTTTCGTATGCTTAACGTGTTCGCCCTTGAAAATAGACGGGAATACCATAAGCGCTTTAAGTTTACCTACTCCGTAATAGACCATCGTAGAAACGTTTCCGCGCTCGGAAAGTCTGCCTTGATTAGGAGTGGGTATCATTCCTCCTCCGTAATACCTGCCTTGCATAGTAGGCGAAAGCCATACTTTTTTATAAGTCTTCGTAACTCCGTCTACGGTAACTACGGCATTGCGGGGTTTATATTTGAAAAGTAACCCTTTAATGGCTATTCCTGCGTAATTTATATCCGTTTTACCTGCCGCTTTCATCGCGTCGCCGACCTCGCAGCAATAACCGTCTATCCCGTAACCGATGTCGTTTACGAACTTATAATCTTTGCCGTTTACGGTAACTATCGGTAAATCGCATATATAATCGTTTATAAGCACGGGTTTATCCTTATCGCCGCCTACGTCGGTCAAAAAGTCGTTGCCCGTACCGGTAGCGAATAAATAAACGTCGTTTTCAGGCAATACGTCAACCGAATTTACGAATCTGTTAAGCGTTCCGTCGCCGCCGCACAATATGATTTTGTCATCTTTTTCAAGCAGCGGAAATATCTCGGCGTAAGGAGTTTTGGTAACGTCGTAACGAACAACGTCGGCGTCCGGGAAAAATTCCGGCAATTTTTTAATTTTTTCCGCGCTCTTTTCGTTACCCGCCATGGGGTTAAATAAACAATAATACTTCATTGGTAATTTCCTCCTTCTTCGGCAATTACTGGCTTCTTATTCTTTTCAAGTAGATTCGCGTACGGATAATATATAGCCACGTAAATCAAAGTGGTCAATAGCCAACTTACGGGATATACGATATACAAAATTTCCAAAGTATGCCACTTAATGAAAACCGTATATATCCATATCACTCTGAACAGACAACTACCCGAAAGACTGACTATCATCGCAAGAGTCGATTTGCCGAGCCCCCTCATGACGTTACCGTAAGTATCCATGAACCCGCACAGAAAATAAGTCGTCGAAATTGTCCATAATCTGCTGCTGGCAAGATTTATTACCTTCGGGTCGCTGTTTATTATCGAGCACAGTTCTTTATCAAGCAAAACTACGCCCCAGCCCATTATAAAGCCTACGATGCCAGACACCGCGAGAGTGATCCATACGGTCTTTTTTACTCTGTTTATGTTGCCCGCTCCGTAGTTCTGACTTACGAACGACATAGATGCAAGAGCAACCGAATACATTGCGTAATAAACGAAACCTTCCAACTGGCTTGCTATAGAGTTTGCCGCTATCGCGTCCGTTCCGAAAGAATTGATCGAACTCTGAATAAGCACGTTAGAAATAGAGAATACGCAGCCTTGCAATCCTGCGGGGACTCCGATTTTTACGATTTCCTTTAAGTCGGAGCCTCTGATTTTCATATTTTTGAGTTCAAACTTACTATAGCCTTTACTTTTCAGCAAAGTTATAACCGTTAATACCGCCGATATAAGTTGCGATATTACGGTAGCAATAGCAACACCTTCGACGTCAAGCCCCGCGATCTTTATGAAAAAGATATTAAAACCGACGTTCACCACTCCGCCTATACAGAGAAATATCAGCGGTCTTACGGTATCTCCGACCGCTCTTAAAATTGCGGACGAAAAGTTGTACAACATCATTATCGGCATACCTAAAAAATAAATTTTCAGGTACGACGCAGCCAAATCTATAACGTCTTCGGGCGAACCCATCCAACGCAGAAAAGTTTTCGCGAAAAAAAATCCGATGACCGCCAAAAACAAACCGACTATCAGGCTGATAAACATCGACGCCCCGACAATTCTTTTCGATTTTTCTTCATTATTCTCGCCGACACACTTTGCAACTATAACATTTGCGCCGACGGATAGCCCTACGAATAAACCGATAACGAGGTTTATAAGCGCGTTGGTCGAGCCGACGGCAGCAACCGCCGCTTTCGCGCGGACGGAATCCGTTACGAATATGCCGAGTATAGTTATATCGGCGGCGTTAAACAGTAATTGCAATATGTTGGCAGCCAACAGCGGAATCGCAAAAATCAGAAGATTTTTGACGATTGAACCTTCAAGCATATTGACTTGCAATTTATTTTTCATACGCAAAACGATTAATTCAATTTATCGGTTAAAAACCTCAACGCTGTTTCAAACTTCACGCCGTACCAGTGATTTTCTTCGTCGTCGAGCGTATTTTCTATACACTTTACGGTATAATCGGCGGCAAGTTTTGCGCTTTCGTATATCGACAACCCCTTGACGTACGCGCCCGTAAACGCCGAGGCGTAAATATCGCCCGTTCCGTGGAAAACATGAGGAATTAATTTATGCTTATAGTAGTATTCGTTACCGTTTTCGTCGCTTACGAACACCCCGGTAGAATCGTCGTCGAATTTCGCGCCCGTAATAACGACCGCCTTCGCGCCCGAACGCTTTAATTTTTCGACGAGTTCTCTGACGTACGTTTCGTCGTATTTTTCTTTGTATCCGGTCCCCGTAAGCATAGCCGCCTCCGTAATATTAGGCAGAACTATATCCGAAACCGCTACGAGTTTTTTCATTTCTTCGACGTATTCGGCGTTAAAACCGGGATAAAGAAGCCCCTCGTCAGCCATAGCTGGATCTACGATTTTCAGTCCGCCCGCAACGAGCATATCGGCGAATATTCCCTTTATAATATCAATTTGTCTTTTACTGCCGAGATAACCCGTATAACAAGCGTCAAACTTTATTCCTTCACTCTTCCAGTGATCTAAAATAGCGGGAATATCGTCGGTTAAATCTCTGAAAGTCCAGCCCTTGAATCTGTACGTATGCGACGATAATATCGCCGACGGTAAAATAATCGTTTCGTGTCCGCAAGCGGAAATAACGGGTAAAGCCACCGTGAGCGAACACTGCCCTATACAGGAAATATCCTGCACTGTTAAAATTCTTCCGTAATTCTTCTTCATGATAACACTATAAAATAATAAATAAAGCGACGCCGAGTAAAATTCTGTACACGCCGAAACCTGTAAATCCGCGAGTCTTGACGAAATTCGTCAACAATTTTATAACGAACATCGAAACGGCAAACGATACCGCAAAGCCGAGTAGTAAAGCATTCGCTTGTCTGAAAGTTAACGTAACGCCGCTTAAAGCGAATTTGAGCGTTTTATATCCGCTTGCGCCCACAATTGCCGGAATCGCAAGATAAAAGGATAATTCGGTGGCGGCTTGTCTTGAAAGACCGCATATTCTTCCGCCGATTATCGTTATACCCGACCTTGAAGTCCCGGGAATCGCAGCCAAAGCCTGAAATCCGCCGATTTTAAGCGAATCGCAATAAGTAACGTCGCGTACATAAGGCTTCTTATCCGTTACGTTTTCATAAATTTTTTCGATAACGACGAATACTATTCCGTAAAATATCAACGCAGACGCTATAATATACGACTGAACCTTTTCGCCGAAACTTTCAAACAGATTATCCAACGCGATCGCCGCGACCGCAGGAATACTGGCAATCACGACTTTAATCCACAATTCTACCGTCTGCTTCCTTTGCTTTTTGAACGAAAACAATTTATCGCGAAATAATATCGGGACGGAAGTAATTGCGCCGAGTTGTATAACGTAATCAAATAATTTTTTGAATTCGTCGGTGAAATCATCGGAAAGAGTAAAAAAACGTTCGAAAATAATTATATGCCCCGTACTCGAAACGGGCAACCATTCCGTGATACCCTCAATTATCGCCATGAGGATAATTTTAACGACGTCTGAAATTGCCATGCGTAAACTCTCGGAATTATAAAGGGGCGTAAGGAGCATACTTACGACGTATGTTCCCGACGCCCCCTAATTACGATACGTTTACGAAACGCTTATTATGCCTGTTCGAGTTTTTCGAGCAGTTTAAGGTCTATGCCTTTTTCTCCGATCTTTATAACTTCGACTTTAACGACGTCGCCTATAGCGAGAACTTCATCGACGGAGTTGATACGTTTTTCACTCATTTTGGAAATATGAATCATACCGTCTTTGCCGGGAGCAAGTTCGCAGAACGCGCCTACTTTCGGAAGGATTCTTACAACGGTCGAAATGAACATATCGCCGACTTCGGGATCTCTCGCGATAGCCATAACCATAGCCTTCGCCTTTTCGGCCATAGAAAGATCTTCGCCATAAGTGGCTATGCAGACTTTACCGTCGTCGTTGATGTCGATCTTAACGCCCGTTTCGTCTATAATCTTATTGATAGTCTTTCCGCCGCTGCCGATAACGTCTTTAATCTTATCGGTATCGATGTTGAAGGAGATAATCTTCGGGGCATACTTCGAAAGCGCAGGGGCGGGAGCCGGAATACATTCAAGCATTTTCCCGAGGATAAAATGTCTTCCCTCGTTTGCCTGTTTAATAGCCTTACGAAGAATTTCTTCGCTTATACCCTTAATCTTAATATCCATCTGGATAGCGGTAATGCCTTTTGCAGTACCCGCTACCTTAAAGTCCATATCGCCGAGGAAGTCTTCCAGTCCCTGTATATCGGAAAGAACGGAAATCTTGCCGCTGTCAACGTCTTTGATAAGTCCCATCGCAATGCCCGCCACGGGAGCCTTGATGGGAACGCCCGCATCCATAAGCGCAAGCGTCGAACCGCAAACCGAGCCTTGCGACGTCGAACCGTTGGAAGAAAGAACTTCGGATACGAGTCTTATCGCGTACGGGAATTCGTCTTCGGACGGAATTACGGGTTCAAGAGCCCTTTCCGCCAAAGCGCCGTGACCGATTTCGCGTCTGCCGGGGCTTCTTAAAGGCTTTGCCTCGCCGGATGCGTAACCGGGCATATTATAGTGGTGAATATATCTCTTATATTCTTCGTTGTCAAGTCCTTCGAGTTTCTGAACTTCGGAAATAGTGCCGAGGGTACAAGTCGTCATAACCTGCGTCATACCGCGGGTAAATACGCCGCTTCCGTGAACTCTCGGAAGTACGCCGTGTTCGCACCAGATAGGTCTGATGTCGGTAAGCGATCTGCCGTCGGGTCTTACGCCGAGATTGGTAATTTTAGCCCTGACTTTTTCTTTCGTAATATAGTAAAGAGAGTCTTTGAGTTCTCTTTGCATATTCGGGAATTTTTCGGCAAAATGTTCAAGAACGTCTTTTTCGACTTCATCCTGACGGGTTTGTCTTTCGAATCTGTCGAAAGTGTCGAGGGCGTAATCGAGTTTTTCGCCGGCGTATTTTCTTACTTCGGCGTCAAGATCTTCGGGAACGTGATAAAGTTCGATGTTTTGTTTTTCTTTACCGCAGGCGGCAACGATTTCCTCGATGAAAGAACACTGCTTTTTGATTTCTTCGTGTCCGAACAAAATCGCTCCGACCATGTCGTCGTCGGAAAGTTCTTTCGCGCCCGCTTCAACCATCATAATGGCGTCTTTGGTTCCGGAAAGATTAAGAGTCAAAGTGCTTGCCGCTTTCTCTGCTACCGTCGGATTGATGACGTATTTACCGTCGACCATACCTACGACGACCGAACCCGTAGGTCCTGCCCACGGTATATCCGAAATACTGAGCGCAACCGACGAACCGAACATCGCAAGCGGTTCGGGCGCAATATCGGGGTCGACCGACAACGCAGTCGCAACTACGGTTACGTCGTTGAAAAGCCCTTTGGGGAACAAAGGTCTGATAGGTCTGTCGATAAGTCTGGATACGAGAATCGCCTTATCGCTTGCCCTGCCCTCTCTCTTTTTGAAACCGCCGGGAATTTTACCGACGGAGTACATTTTTTCTTCGTAATCGACGGAAAGCGGAAAGAAATCCATACCTTCTCTCGGAACCGGCGCCATGGTAACGTTTACCATTACGACCGTTTCGCCGCATCTGACCATGCAGGATCCGTTTGCTTGCTGGGCGTACTTGCCCACGTCAACGGAAACTTCTTTACCACCTATCGTCGTAGTAAATACTTTGTGATTTTCTAACATTTAATACTCCTTTCTCTGATTTATTACGCAGACTCATCTTTCGTCTGCATTCTAAAACGCAAGCCCGTACGGCTTAAGCGTTATAATGCGAAAACATTTTTTGAACGAAAGCAAAAAGGGGGAGTATAGAAAATACTCCCCTTTGAAATTACTTACGAAGACCCAAACGGGCAACGATCTCTCTGTACTTTTCGATATCGATAGATTTAAGATAATCGAGCATACCCTTTCTGCGACCTACCATTTTGAGCAGTCCGCGACGAGAATGTTTGTCGTTTTTGTTGACTTTAAGGTGTTCGTTAAGATGATTGATTCTCTCGGTTAAAAGAGCGATCTGTACTTCCGCCGAACCCGTATCGCCGTCGTGTCTTTTGTACTCGTTGATAACTTCTGCTTTTCTTTCTTTTTCCATTTTGTTTATCCTCCTGTATGGAAATTATTCACTTAAAGCGTAGCAAGGCGTCGAGTATTCGCAAAACTTCGCAATAAGCACCGTATATATATTACCATATAAGAAGTAAAATTGCAATCGAATTTATCCGTTCTTTTCAAACAATTTATTTTTTTCGTCGATAATCGTATCGATTTTAGCGATATAGGTCGCAATATCTTTGGGCGCGCCGTAACGTTCGATTCTCGCACCGCCGTCAAAAAGTTTTTTGCTTACGGCGTTAGCCCCGCACGCGAGATTATCGGTTATTTCTTCCATAACGTCGACGTTATAGACGCACACTTTGCCTTTTTTTGCGTATCCCGTATTTTCAAGATTTCCCGCCATGTATTTTTGGCGATAAGTATAGTACGGGTCGTATCCGTTTTTCGTAAGAGTTTCATAAGCGTAGTCAATCATTTTTTCGATTTCGCCCGCTTCAAGTCGTTCTACGCTTTCTTTAAGTTTACTACCCTTTTTAAGTGATAAAGTATGTACGGTTACGTCGTCGGGAGACAGAGAAACCGCCGTATCGAGACTATATCTGAAGTCTTCGAACGTTTCTTCGGGTAGCCCGGCTATCAAATCCATATTGACGTCGAAACCGTACTTTTTAGCCAGAGTAAATTTTACTTTAATATCGTCGCCCGTATGCTTTCTTCCTATCAGTTCGAGCGTTTTGTCGTTGAAAGTCTGCGGATTGACGCATATTCTCGTTACTCCGTATTTTTTAAGAAGCGTCAGAACGGTATCGTCTATACAGTCGGGTCTGCCCGCTTCAACCGTATATTCGCAATCAACGTTACCTACCGAAACGAGAATTCTTTCAAGCAGTTCGGTCGGCAACGATACCGGCGTTCCCCCGCCTATATAGACCGAGTTTAATTTTTTGATAAGAGGTTTCGCGTTTTCGATTTCTTTGCAAAGCGCGTCGACGTATTCGGTCAGATGCTTTTCGGAAGATACGACGTTTGAAACGAACGAACAATACGAACAACGGGACGGACAAAACGGAATGCCGATAAATAAATCGTTCGCGTTTTCGTCAGCGACGTAAAACGGTTTCTGCGTTTCCATTATTTTGCTTACCATTTCTATTTTTTTATCGGAAACCCGCATCTGATTTTTCATCACGTTTCGCCAGTCGTCGCCTTCGTTATACGCAAATTTTACTGGTCGGATACCCGTCAGCGCGCCCCAGGGTAAATCGATTTTCAAGTAATCGGAAAGCGAAAGATACAACGCAAGTTTCGTAAATCTTTTAGCGTAACGTTTTCTTTCCTGTTCGTCCGAAAAAGCGCGCGAATTTTCATAATCGTAAACTTTTCCGTCGATAACTATTTCATCGTAAAAATTTTCTCCCCGCTCGCCGTGTTTACAGTCAATATCGAGGTTGTCCGCCCCTGCGAAAAATTTACTTTCTTCAATTAGTTCCGCCAAAAATTGCGGTTGATCCGTATTAATACTCATTTATGGAATTATATTTTATTTCTTCGCCTATCGTAGTCGGTTCGCCGTGTCCCGCGTAAACTTTCGTATCGGGCGGTAACTTAAATAATTTTTCTTTGATTGAAATTTTCAAGTCGTCAAGATTGCCCGTAGGGAAGTCGGTTCTTCCGAAACTTCCGTAAAACAACGTATCGCCGGAAAGTAACGTATCGCCGAACAGGAAACAACACGACCCGGCAGTATGTCCCGGAGTAAATATCGTTCGGAATTTTATTCCGCCGATCTCGGTACCGCCCTCTTTCAAAAAAACGTCCGCAGCATACGGAACCGTTTTTACCCCGAAGTATCTGCCGAGGTTTCCGGAATTTGAAAGCAACTCGTTATCTTTTTCGGTTATATACGTTTTAACGCCTATATCCGAAAATTTATAGCCGTCAAGCGAGTGATCGAAATGTCCGTGCGTAAATAACGCCCCTACGATTTTACCTTTGTTTCCGACGGATTTCAAAACCTCGTCAAAACCACCGCCAACATCGATTATAAGGCGATTATCGGTACTTTCGTCAATAACTTCGTAGCAATTCGCGTCTAACGGCGGAACTATCCTCGTTATAATTTTAATCACGTCAACACCCTGTATATATCGTCTATTTCGGGGTTTTGCTTTACCTTCGCGATAAGCCCGTCAAGATCGTCCTTTTTGTTTAACTTTATCGTAAAGTCTACTATCGACTGACTCGTTTTGGGGTCGAGTCTGCCGTTTACGGAAGTTATCATAAGCCCGAGCATAGTGCAGGCGTTTGAAACGTAAATAAGTATCGGGGTTTTTTCGCCTCCGATAACTCGTATCGCAACGGTATAACTCCCTTTATCGCCCGTCCACTCTGCTTCAAGCAGCCTTTCAGGATCTTCGTTTTTCATATTGGGGCAGTCTTTTCTGTGCACGGTTACGCCTCTGCCACGTGAAACGAACCCCACTATATCGTCGCCGGGAACGGGATTACAACACCCCGCAAAGCGAACCAACAACCCGTCCATTCCTTTAACCTTTACGTTACACTCGCCCGTCGTATGTTTATTTAACGAGTATTTCGACTGCGGCGGCGCGGCTTGCGGTACTTCTTTACGATAAAAATCGATAAGTTTCAAAAGTACCTGATTGATGGTTACCGCACCGCAACCGACTGCGGCGTACATCTCTTCTTCGGTCGAAAACGACAGTTTTTGGCTTATTCGCTCGAAACTTACCGGAGTCAACAGTTCGTCAAACTTATAACCTCTGTTTTTTGCTTCTGATTCAAGCATGCTTTTGCCGAGTTTTTCGTTATCGACTTGCATCGCTTTCTTATAGAAAGCCTTTATTTTCGCTTTTGCCCCGGAAGATTTTGCAATACGAAGCCAATCCCACGAAGGACCTTTCGATAATTTAGACGTAATCACTTCGACAACGTCGCCCGTATTGAGCGTCGAATTCAGAGGAACGATTTTACCGTTTACTTTCGCTCCGACGCATTTATTACCGACTTCGGTATGAATTCTGTAAGCGAAATCTATAGGGGTTGCGTCTTTAACGAGACTTATAACTTCGCCTTTCGGCGTAAACACGAGGACTTCGCTGTTATAAACGTCTCCTTTCAGACTCTCGATAAATTCCGTCGAATTATTAAGTCCGCCCTGCCATTCCATAACTTCCCTTATCCAGGAAAGTCTTTTATCGAACGAATCGGAATTTTCTTTGTTTTCTTTATATTTCCAGTGCGCCGCTATACCGAATTCTGCGGTACGGTTCATCGCTTTCGTTCTGATTTGTATCTCGAAAATCTTTCCGAATTCGGTTACGACCGTCGTGTGAAGACTCTGATACATATTTTCTTTCGGCATAGCGATATAATCTTTAATTCGCCCCGGAATCGGCTTCCATTTCTTATGAATTTTACCGAGCAACTCGTAACACTCGTCAACGGTATCAACGATAACTCTTACCGCGGTAAGGTCGTAAATCTGATCGAGCGTCTTGTTTTGCTTTTTCATCTTTTTATAGATGCTGTAAAAGTGCTTGGGTCTGCCGAAAACTTCGCCTTCTATATTAGATTCTTCGAGAATTTCCTTTATTTCGCCTACTACCGATTCGACGAATTCTCGCCTTTCGGTAAGTTTGCTGTTAATATTTACCGACAAATACTCGTATGCCTCGGGGTCTATATATTTAAGGCACAAATCTTCAAGTTCGCATTTAATTTGCGAAATACCGAGCCTGCCCGCAAGCGGAGCGTAAATATCCAGCGTTTCGTGCGCCATACGCAATTGTCTTTCCTGCGACAAGAAATTAAGCGAACGCATATTGTGAAGTCTGTCGGCGAGTTTTATGATTATAACCCTTATATCCTTCGCCATCGAAACGAAAATCTTTTTGAAGTTTTCAGCCTGTTCTTCTTCCCTGGACTTAAATTCGATTTTATCGAGTTTCGTTACACCCAGCACAAGACCGAGAATCTCTTCGCCGAACGCCTCTTTAATATCCGCTTCCGAAACGGGAGTGTCTTCGAGTACGTCGTGCAAAAACGAGGCCGCCACTGTGTTGTAATCCATCCCGAGATCCATAAGAATTTTAGCAACGGCGCATGGGTGCGTAAAATATTCTTCGCCCGAAGCGCGCTTTTGACCCGTATGAGCGGATTTTGCAAAGTAAAACGCGCGATTTACCACTTTGCGTTCTTCACCGTCATAAGTTTTTTCAATCTGACTTAAAATTTCTTCATACATACTTATTAACCGTTGATAAAATCTGTCACTGCTCTGTATATTCCGGAATCGTTAAGATTTTTACCTACGCCGGCTACGGCGTAAAATTTACCGCCCTTGGCTTCGATAAGTCCGAGTTCTCGGAATACTTTCACAGCAAAAACAATCTCCTTCAGTCCGTAATCTTTACCCGCCGCGTCGGCAGCATCTTCAATCGATGTAAATTTCTTTCCCGATTTTTTCAAGGCAAGGTATATTTCGCCGAGCGTTTTTCTGTCTGCCGTAACCCCCCGGCAATCGAAACCGTTACGACTCGCGTTGACCGAAATTTCGGCGTCGTACGGCAAATCAAGCGATACGTTAATAGGTTTATCCAGAAATACTATATGATTGTACAGCGCGGTTATCTCTTCTCTGATACCAAGACAAACCGTAGATAGGTTACTTTTTTTGCAGGTAGAATAAGCGGTTATATCCAACCCCCGAAGCTGCTCTTCGTAGCGTTTGACGGTTGCAGACGAACAAGCGATAAACAAAGTTCCGAAAATTTCTTTTTTTGCTCTTTCTATGTACTCTTCGGTCGTTTTTTCGTCGATTTCGGTATAACTTACCGTTTTTGCGTTTATACCGTCAAGTTGCGACGAGAAAAGTAAAAAATCGGTATAATCGTCCAAGTGAATTTCGGTTTTGTAACTTTTGACGTATCCTTTAGCGTATTTTTTACCGTTGAAAACAGAAACGGAAGGTTCGTATATCAAGGCTTTGACGACGTCGGAATTGAGAATTTTCATGTCGCCTGCGCCGTTGAAATATATAAAATCGAAATTTTTCGTTTTAAGGGATAAATGCGGCGAACCGAATTTAATCGGGCTTGCGTATGCGTTGCCTACGTACTCGGCGAAAAGAGGTCTCGGATTTTCGACGCCGCACGGTTCAAGTTTTTCCAACTCTTCCACGTAACTTATCGTTATAGGTTCTTCGACTATTTCGTCGACGAAAACGTCGGAAGTAAAATCGGATATGTCGCAAGTCTTTGAAACGTATTCATCCAAAGCGTTTTCAAAATCGGCGAAATTTTCATATTTTACGGTAACGCCCGCAGCCTGCGCGTGTCCGCCGAAATTTTCCGAATATTTTGACGCATACTTCAAAGCGTCAAATATATTGATCGAATTATGCGATCTTGCGCTGCCGTGCCACAACCCGTCTTTTTCGGTAAATAAAATCGTAGGTTTACCCGTTTCTTCCGCCACTCTTGCGGCAACTATGCCGACCATACCCGTATTCCATTTTTTATCGTACAATACGTTTACTTTAAGTAGCGGAGATTTTTCCGCAAGTTTGCTTTTCGCGCTTTTATATAATTCTTCGCAATCGTTTTGCCTTTTTACGTTGAAATCGTTTAATTGTTCCGCAAGTATCCCGACTTCATTCTCGTCTTCGGATAAAAACGCGGTAAGAGCGACGTTTGCATTGCCCATTCGTCCGGCGGCGTTTACCCTGGGAGCAACCGAATATGAAAGCGACGTGGCGGTAATTTCCTTTACGTTTGCGATTTTAAGAAGCGATTTTATCGCGGCTATACAATTACCCTGCCTTATTCGTTTTAATCCTTCCTTTACCAGAACGCGATTTTCGTCTATCAGCGGCATATTGTCGGCCATAGTCGCCAACGCGACCACGTCGAGAAACTCGTCCGCTTTATCGCCTATCAGCGCTCTTGAAAGATTATAGGCAACTCCCGCGCCGCATAAACCGTTAAATCTATAATCGTCGTCTAATTTACAACTGATAATCGTACAATCGGGCAACGTATCGGGGATTTCGTGGTGATCGGTAACGATAACGTCTACTCCGAGATCCTGCAGATATTCGACTTCGTTTACCGCGCTTATGCCGCAGTCGACGGTAATCAACAAATCGGGGCAAAACTCTTCCAGCGCCCGTTCGATAACCGCTTCAGATAACCCGTAACCGTCGCTGCGTTCGGGAATAACGGCGTATGCGGTTTTGCCCATAAAACGCAGACATTTAGTTAAAATCGTAGCAGCCGATATTCCGTCTACGTCGTAGTCGCCGTAAACGACGATAACCTCTTCGGACGAAACGGCGTTTATTCTGTCAACGGCTTCTTTCATACCCGACATTAAAAACGGGTCGCCGAGATCCGATAACGACGGATATAAAAACTTTTTCGCCTGCTCGACGGTGTTTATATTGCGTTTAGTTAAAATCTTGGCAAAACGTAAAGAAACTCCGAACGTTTCCGAAATATCTTTTATTAAGTTTTCGTCGCGCGACTGAGATTGTTTTTCGTATATCATAACGGTTATAAGCAAAAAGCGGACGGAAAAATTTCCGCCCGCCCGATTAAATTCAATTAAGCGTTTTCGGCCACGACCGGTTTATCGGTGTTTTTAGCCTTTTTCTTCTTTTGAACGGGCTTTTTGTCAGCCTGTTTGAATAATTTTCTTAAATACACCCACGTCGGAGCGGCAAGAAGTATCGAAGAATACGCACCTGCAACGAGACCGAAAATTATCGGGTATGCAAACTCTTTGATTGCCTGCGTGCCGAATACCGCGAGAAGAACGATCATTACGAGAGTTGTAAGCGTCGTTAAAATAGTTCTCTTCAACGTTGCGCCTATTGCCTCGTTCGCAATATCTACGTCCGTAACTTCTTTGTAAGACGGCTTTTTCATAAGTTCTCTTATCTTATCGAATACGACGATCGTAGAGTTAATCGAATAACCGATTATCGTAACGATTGCGGCAATAAAGGTCTGGTTTACGGAGATTTGGAATATCGACGTCATCGCAAACATTATCAGAACGTTATGAATGAGCGCAAGTATTGCCGCAAGACCGGACAACAACGTGAACCGTATCGCTATATAAACGAGAATTACCGCTATGGCAACCGCAACCGCTATAATCGCGGATTTAAGCACCCATTTCGCCGATTCGTTACCGACGAACGAAGAGGATACCGTAACGCCCGCATTATACTTTTCCTGTAAATAAGTCGTAAGTTCGGAATTTATCTCCTGCGATTCTCTTTGCGCAACGTAACCCGTAATTTCTTTCTCACCGGACTTAAATTTCGCTTTCGTGGTGAGCATATTAACTTTCTTACCGTTTTCGGTCATCGTCGTTCCGAGAACGACTACGTAGTTATCGCCGTTAACGGTAACGTTCTTGATTTCAAACTTTTTGTTATCGGGATTTTTGCTTTCGCCCGTTTCGCTGACGCCGCGGTCGCCTTCGAGCCACTTTCTGAGAGTGTTTTCGAATTCTTTTTTATCGGTAACGTCGTTCGCCTCGACCGATACTTTAATACCGCCCGTAAACTCGATACCTAAGTTCATACCCTTGACGCAAGTCATTACCACGCCCGCGATAATAATCAGAAGGCTGATTGCGAGAGTAATAAAAAATTTCTGAACGTATTTAGCGTTTTTCAATTTCGTGAAGATATTCATGCAGCCTCAACCTCCCTTTTAAGCGAAAGGAATCTGTCGCGTCTGTCTTCCTTTACAAGACCTGCGACGACCGAGGTGAATGCCCTCGTTACGAAAATAGCGGTAATCATAGATACGACCGTTCCGAGGAACAACGTTATTGCAAAGCCTTTAAGCGAACCCGACGTAAGTATCCAGAGTACGCCTGCCGCCAAAAGCGTGGTAACGTTGGAGTCGATAACCGTAACTACGGCGTGCTTATAACCGACCGAAATAGCCGCTTTTCTGGTCTTACCCGACGCATATTCTTCTTTGACTCTGTCGAATATAACGACGTTTGCGTCGACAGCCATACCGATAGAGAGAATAATACCCGCGATACCGGGGAACGTCAACTGTACGAACGGGAATACCGCAAGTACGCCTACGTACAAAAGAACGTAAACCAAAAGCGCGATTGCCGCCGCGATACCCATACCGCCGTAAAAGGCTATAAGGAGTAGGAATATAACTATAAGACCGATACCCGCCGCAAGCATTGCGTTGTTTACGGCATTCTGACCGAGAGTCGCAGACATTGCGCCCGATTCAACCATTTTCAGATCAACTTCCAAAGAACCGCTCGTGATAACCGAAGCGAGAGATTTCGCCTCTTCCGCCGAGCCGCCGTTTAATTGAATCTGCGCGGTTTTACTGTTAATTTCGCTTTCGCACGTAGGGGCGGAAACCTGTTCGTCGCCGAGGTAAATATACAACTTTTTATCCGAACTCGACGAAACGTGGGCGGTAGCGTCTTTGAACTTTTTCTGACCGTCGGCGGTGAATTCGAGAGTTACCACCGGATTGCCGTTTTCGTCGTAACCCGTCCCTGCCTTTTTTACGTCTTTACCCGTAAGCCAAACCGTACCCGAGGAATCTCTGAATTCTAGTTTACCCTGGCTCCCTACGTATTTAAGAACGTCTTCGGGATTTTTTACTTCGGGAATTTCTACTCTTATAGAGGTCGAATTTTGTTTTTCGACCGACGCTTCGGTAAAACCGTTATCGCTCAATCTTTTGCGGATAGTATCCATTATACTGCTCATTTCGCCGTCCGAAATGTCAGCCTTACCGTTAGGTTCCAATACGGCGTAATACCCGCCGGCGAGATCTATGCCTTTGCTTATCGAGCCGAAAACAGACTTGTAGTCTTTAACGCTGTTCGGAACAGGTCCCGAAACGAAACACGCAAAGCCGAAGAACCCGACGACTAACGCCGTAACGATAAGTATAATTATCGATTTGACCTTACTCATTCTTGCCTCCTGCATGGTTAGCATTTAGTCTTGTCCCGCGTAATGGGTACAATACGCCCCTACGCAGTTTTACACTTAATTATTATATAACTAAACGAGAGTATAAGTCAAATAAATATCAATCGAAATTTGATAAAATTTACCTGATTTTCATTTTATAAAGCGCAATTACGCCTTGCGCGGAATATTCACGCTGATCACGCCCGAAATAACGCCCATCACCATACCGCAAAGCGCGTCTGTCAGAATAACCGCGAAAGAACCGAAAGCGCCACCGATTATACCGAACAGAACGTAAGATATTATCGTTACCGCAAGCCCTATGATTCCACCCTTCAGAAAACCTTTTTCACCCCTTATCGCAATGGCGCAGCCGCCGAAAATCGCAATAAGTTTAATTACCTGGTTTATCGGTTTTATCACTTTATCGCTTAATGAAGCGACTTCCACGATAAAAGCGAACAACAAAACGCCGGCAAGAATAAAAGCAACCCCGAAAATCACCCCTTTCACCACCTGCATAAGAAAACTTTTTTGCATAAAAAAACCTCCGCACGATAACTTATGCGAAGGTTTTATTTTTTATTCGGTTTTATTATTCCGCTTCTTTACCGTCAATGGTTTCCGCGGGATTCTGCTCTTCCGTTTTTTCTTCTACGGGTTTATCTTCCGTTGCTGCATCACTTTCAGAGTGTTCGGGGAACACTTCGTCGGCGGACGCGGCATCTGTCCGTTCGCCTTCGGCGGGTTCTTCTTTGCCCTCGTCGGGATCTGCAGAATTGTAAATCGCAAGTTTATCGAAAGTCAGAAGCGAAGGATGCTCGTCGTTGCCCGTTTGCAAAACGAAAGTGTTGTTCTCTTCGTCGACTTCGACGACGGTACCGACGATACCGCCGATGGTCGTAACCTTAAACCCGGGTTTGATGGCGTTACGCTTAGCGGTTTCGGCTTCCGCTTTCTCTCTTCTTTTCTTGTTGGTAAAGTAACTGAAAACGATCCATGCGACGAGAATTACGCCGAGAATAACGTACATAACCCAACTCGGCATACCCAGACAACCGTTCTGAGCCGTCGTATTTGTATTCGTATTCGTATCGCCGCCGCTTCCCGTGGCGTCGGCAAGTAAATTAAATAAAAACATTAGTCCACTCCTTGATATTAAGTGAATAAATAATATACGATTTTTCGCATAATTGCAAGTTAATTATCGCAGTTTTCCGAAAATTTTGTCAAAATAACACTATTCGCCGTATTTTTCGTAAAATTCCTTGCGAAAATCTTTGAAATAGCCGCCCAAAATCGACTTTCTTATACCTTTCATCAAGTTATGCAGGAACGTTATATTATGCAAACTTAAAAGCATTCCGCCCATCATCTCGTTGACGTTTATCACGTGGCGAAGGTACGCTTTCGTATAGTTTTTGCAGCAATAACAATCACATTCGGGGTCGAGCGGAGTAAAATCTTCTTTATACTTTCCGTTTCTTACGACCACTTTACCGTGCGAAGTCATCGCAGTGCCGTTTCTCGCTATGCGGGTTGCAAGTACGCAATCAAACATATCTATCCCGCGCATTACTCCTTCCAAAAGACAATCGGGGCTGCCTACGCCCATAAGGTAACGCGGAACGTTCGTCGGATAATTCGGCAACATAGAATCCATAACGTCGTACATAAGTTCTTTCGGCTCGCCCACGGAAAGACCGCCTATGCCGATACCGTATTTCGCGTAAGGAACGGTTTCTTTAAGCGAAGTCGCCCTCAAATCTTTGAATACGTTACCCTGCACTATCGGAAACAACGCCTGATTTTCGTTTTTATGATGATTGTAGCACCTGTCGAGCCAATTAAGCGTTCTATACATCGCCGTTTTGCTTTTTTCATAACTCGCGCCGTATTCGCTGCATTGATCGAACGCCATTATTATATCCGCGCCGAGGTTGTTTTCGATATCGATAGCCTTTTCGGGAGTAACGAAATGTTTGCTTCCGTCTACGTTACTCGAAAAGGTAACGCCTTCGTCTTTAATATCGTTGAGTTTTGCAAGCGAAAAAACCTGAAATCCGCCGCTGTCGGTAAGAATCGGTTTATCCCAGTTCATAAATTTATGCAGTCCGCCGGCGCTTTTAACGATCTCGTCGCCGGGGCGCATAAACAAATGATAAGTGTTCGCCAATATAATTTGCGACCCCGCTTCTTTCAAATCGCGCGGGTATACGCCTTTAACGGTAGCCTGCGTACCGACGGGCATATATACGGGGGTTTCTATATCGCCGTGCGGAGTATGCAGTACCCCCGCTCTTGCTCCCGTTTCGCTATCTTGTTTTATCGTTTCGAAGTAAAATTTTTCCATATTCATCCGTGTTGCTTTTATCCGAAGCGACGCGTTTTACAAAAACAAACAAGCGTCGCCGAAAGAAAAGAATCTGTATTTTTCTTTAACGGCAAGGTTATATAATTCGAGTATTTTATCTTTACCTACGAACGCGCCGACAAGCATTACGAGCGTGCTTTCGGGCAGGTGGAAATTCGTTATCATCGCATCTACGCACTTGAACACGTAAGGAGGATATATAAAAATATCCGTATCCATAGATCCCGCCTTTACTTGCCCGTCTGCGGAAGCGAAACTTTCAAGCGTTCTGACGCTCGTCGTTCCTACCGCTATCACCCTGCGACCTTCCGCTTTCGCCTCGTTTATTTTCTTTGCGTTTTCTTCGGATATCTCGCAGTATTCCACGTGCATTTTGTGTTCTTCGGCGTTTTCGACCTTTACCGGACGAAACGTGCCCAAACCGACGTGAAGATTAACCTCGGCAAATTCGACTCCTTTCCGTTTTAACTCGTCGATAAGCCTTAAAGTAAAATGAAGCCCCGCCGTGGGAGCGGCTGCCGAACCTTCCTGTTTGCAATATACAGTCTGATACCTGTCTTTATCTTTAAGTTTCTCGTGAATATACGGGGGTAGCGGCATTTCTCCTACCCGCGACAATATATCTTCAAAAACCCCGTCGAAGCGAAAAGAAATTATCCTGCCGCCGTCTTCGGTTTTGGATACGATTTCTACCGACAGTTCCTCGTTTATGACGAGAATCGTTCCTTCGCGACACTTTTTACCGGGTTTTACAAGACATTCCCAGTCGGTTAAGTTTATTCTTTTAAGCAGTAAGATTTCGACTTTTCCGCCGTGGGCCGTGTAAGCGAATAATCTTGCGGGATATACTTTCGTCGTATTTACGACGAGCAAATCGCCCTTTTTAAGATAATCGCCCAAATCTCTGAATACTTTATGTTCGACTTTATCCGTCGCCCTGTCGTAAACCAACAGCCTTGACGAATCCCTCGGTTCGGCGGGAGTCTGCGCTATAAGTTCCTCGGGTAAGTCGTAGTAAAAATCACTTGTTTTCACCGTATTTCTCCCCGTCGAAAATCGACGACTGCCCTGCGTTTCGGTCGGGCGTTTTTCTGCCGAGATGCGCGTACGCAAGATCGGTAGCCATTCTTCCGCGCGGACTTCTTGCTATAAAGCCGAGTTGCAGAAGATACGGCTCGTAAACGTCTTCAATAGTATTCGAGTCTTCGTTTACGGTTGCGGATAACGTGTCTAATCCCACGGGACCTCCGCCGAATTTATCGATCATAGAAGTCAACAATCTTATATCGATATTATCAAGACCGAGTTCGTCGATTTCAAGCATATCGAGAGCGTGCTTCGCGTCGGCGACCGAAATTTCGTCGTGTTCCATAACGGACGAAAAATCTCTTACTCGCTTTAACAACCTGTTTGCGATACGCGGCGTGCCTCTGCTTCTTCTCGCGATTTCTTCCGCCGCGCCCCTTTCGATTTCGGTGCCGAGCGTCCTCGCGCTCCGCGTGACTATTTCGGCAAGTTCGGCAGTCGTATAAGTTTCGAGTCTGCAAATTACGCCGAATCTGTCGCGAAGCGGCGAACTCAACATTCCCGCCCGCGTAGTCGCTCCGACCAAAGTGAATTTTTTGAGCGGGATTTGCACCGAGCGAGCAGACGGCCCTTTGCCGAGAATTATATCCAGAGAATAGTCTTCCATAGCGGGATATAAAATTTCTTCTACGTTATGGTTCAGCCTGTGAATTTCGTCGATAAACAATACGTCGCCTTCGTTCAAGTTGGTAAGTATTGCCGCAAGGTCGCCCGATTTTTCGATCGAAGGGCCCGAAGTAACTTTAATTTGTACGCCCATTTCGCCTGCGATAATGTGCGCCAACGTCGTTTTGCCGAGCCCCGGAGGTCCGTAAAGCAAGACGTGATCGAGCGGTTCCCCGCGAAGTTTAGCCGCCCGCATAAAGACGGATAAATTCGTTTTCGCCTTTTCCTGCCCGATATATCCTTCCATAGACTTCGGCCGCAATAAATTCTCGACTTCGTCGTATTCGGTTTTCGTGCTGACGATCAGACTTTCGTCGCTTTCAAACATAATTTCGTCCTCGTATAATCACATGGAGCGTAACGCCGCGGAAATAACTTCCTGCGCGGTTTTCGCTCCCGCTTCCCTTGCTTTTTGCACCGCCTTACGCGAGTCGGCAGAAGAAAATCCCAATCCGATAAGCGCGATAACCGCGTCTTCGTCTTCGGAAGACAACGCGGTATTAGCCGCTCCGACGGGCGACGATGTTATCACGCCATCTTCATCCGCGCCGATTTTTTCACGTAATTCAAGCACGATCCTTTCGGCAGTCTTTTTGCCAAGACCTTTTATTCTCGAAAGAGTTTTAACGTCCGAAGTTGCGATGGCGGTCGCAAGATCGGTTAAATTCATTCCGGAAAGAACTCCAATTCCGAGTTTTGGACCGACCCCCGAAACGGAGATAAGTTTTATAAACATAGCCTTTTCGGCTTTGTTGTCGAAGCCGTAAAGACTTACGCCGTCGTCGCGCAGTTGAAAATAAGTATAAACCGCGCCTTCTTTATTTGCCGAAAGTTTGGCTGCAGCCGTTGCCGAACATAATATCTCGTAACCGATACCGTTGTTTTCGAGCACGACGCCGCCGTCGAATTCATCTATTACTTTACCTTTTACGTATGCTATCATAATTTTTACCTTATTCCGAACGAAGAACTGAATCTGCTTGTCTGACAATGCGTAAGCGCAACGGCAAGCGCGTCTGCGGCGTCGTCCGGTTTTGGAATATTATCGAGCCGAAGAAGCGTTTTTACCATTATCTGCATTTGTTTTTTATCTGCCCTGCCGTAGCCGGTTAACGCTTGCTTTATCTGAAGAGGCGTATACTCGTACAATCTGCCGCATTTTTTAACGCAAGTGAGAAGAATTACTCCTCTGGCCTGCGCGACATTGATACCCGTAGTGATATTATTATTAAAGAACAACTCTTCGAGAGCGATTTCGTCGGGATGATATTTATCGATTAGTTTGTTTACGCCCTCTTCGAGCATAGCGAGTCTTACGGGCAGACTTTCCTCTTTCGGAGTTAAAACCACTCCGTAATCGATCGTTTCAAACCTGCCGCGATTGTTTTTTAACACTCCCCACCCCAAAGTCGCAAGACCCGGATCGATACCTAACACCACCATAAATAACACCGAATAATATATACGATTATTTTAATATATTTTCTTTTTTTAGTCAAGTAAAAATAAAGCGAGAACGCCGTCTTCGATACGAATCGAATATATTAACGTCCCCGCGGGTAATATTTTAATTCTTTTTTCCGTAAACGTAGTTACACACTTCAATCGAGCATTCGATATTCTGAACGCTTATCGTCGTTCCGCCCGGATTTTCGTTGTAACGTCTTCCGTACACAGCCACGGTGTCACCCATACTCACCTTTTCTTGCAGGAACTTTTCAAGTTCCGAAATCGTTTCATTCACAATTCCGACGGATAAAGCGCCTATGTTGAATTCGTACGTCTTACCGTCCGATTTTTTGGTTACTTTTATAGACCTGATCACGTCGCCCGCCTGCAAACTTCCTTTTTTGAAAAGACCGTATTTATCGAGCGATTTTATCACCACGCAATAATTCTGGTAATTGCCCGAACTCACTCTTTCTGCACCTACGGCAAATTCGACGCCGAGATCGAAATTACCTTCGATATAACCGAAAGAACCCGTTTCGTTTGCGGTTTTGACGAGCGCGTCAAATTTTTCAAGCACGGTTGACGCCGAGATCGCAAAACTTAAACCTTGAGCGGCAGAAGGTTTGTATCCCGCGTTGACTATACCCAGCAACATACCCGTCCTGGCGTCGAAAAGTCCTCCGCCGGAATTTCCTTCGTTTATTGCCGCGTCGGTCTGAATCAGATTCATGGTTTTCCCTTCTACGTTGACGTTTCTGTCCACCGCGCTTACTATGCCCTGCGTAACAGTTCCGCCGAGATAACCGAGCGGATTACCGATCGCCAGAACCGACGTACCAACGTCAAGTTCGCCCGTATAAAATCCGACGAAACCTCCCACCTTAGACGCCGCATTATCGTCCTTAATTATAAGAACTCCTACGTCTGAAACGGGATCGGAACCAACGAGTTCGACGCGCGAAAATGTAGTACCGTCCAGCGATTTAATCTGAAAAGTTTCGCCGCCCTCTATTACGTGGTGACACGTAACTACCAACGCGTAGCCCGTAGTTTCGTCAATCCCGACGACCACGCCGCTACCGCTCGACTGTTCGGTAGAAGATACCGGAACGTAAATTTCCACTACTGTCGAACGTACAGACTTTATCACGGTAACCGGATCCGTGGCTTCGGATTTCTGATTACTGTATTTCACGTTTATATTTACGTCTTTGGTCGCAGGTACGATATTGCCGTCTCCGTCAACCGAGATCGACATATCGCAACCGATCGAAAATAACGAAATAGCGACCGCAAAAACGATGCAAAATATCGACTTGATACTCCTTTTCATATACTCCCTCTGTACTTTACAAATATTAAGCCAAATTGTAGCCAAATTTCTTTATGCGTGTATGATTGAAAAATTACATTTTTGTGAAAAACGGAGAAGAAGTCGAAAATCGACTCTTCTCCGCAAAGGCTCTGCTTATAAACGGCAGAGCCTTTCGGTTCAACCGTAATTCTTTAGTTGAGATAAGCAAAGCATATATTACACAACGAAATCCGTTTATCCAAACCGAATCCGATAACTCTCGTTAAATTTCAGGTTTACGGAAATTTCGTTGATATTAGTAATATGCTTCGTTTATTCCGAAATATTCGCCGACAATTTATTCTTCTTCGTCGTCCGGAAGATCGACGTTATGATATACGTCCTGAACGTCGTCGTTCTCTTCGAAAGCGTCAAGCATTTTTCTGAAAGTTTCTTCCTGATGTTCGTCCAAAGTAACTTTGTCGTTGGGAATCATTACGACTTCCGCTTCGAGGAAAGTGTAATTTTTGCCCTCGAGATACTTTCTGACCGACGAAAAATCCGACGGAGCAGTCCTGATTTCAAAAGAATCGTCGCAGGTTATAACGTCCTCGGCTCCCGCCTCCAAAGCGTCTTCCATTACGCCGTCTTCCGTCATTTCTACCGTTCTCTCAACGACAATTACGCCCTTGTTATCAAACATATATCCGACGGAGCCCGTCGTACCCATATTCCCGCCGAACTTCGAGAAAATATGTCTGACGTCGCCGCCCGTTCTGTTTTTGTTATCCGTAAGCGTAGATACTATAACGGCGCTTCCGCCAACGCCGTAACCTTCGTAAGTCAGAGTTTCGTAATTGACGTTGCCGAGTTCACCCGCCGCTTTGGCTATACTTCTTTTAATATTGTCGTTAGGCATATTCGCCGCTTTCGCTTTTGCGATAACGTCGGCAAGTTTGCTATTGGTATACGGATCGGGGTTACCCTTTGCCGCAACGGCCAACTCTCTTCCTATTTTAGTGAATATTCTGCCTTTAACCGCGTCGGTCTTTGCTTTTTTATTTTTGATATTTGCCCATTTGCTATGTCCTGACATAGTATACTCTCCTTATTTTATCAAAGATTTGCCCTTACCTATGGTAAGCGTATACAAGGTGATCGCCAACGATACCGCCGCGTTAAGGCTTTCGGAAGTCTTGCTCATAGGAATTCCTATAATACCGTCGGCTCTTTTTTCTATCTCTTCGCTTATACCGTTCGCTTCGTTACCTATAACGACGCAATAATCGTCGGGCGGATTTATTTCGAAAATATTACTGCCTCCCATATCGGCGGCAAAAACTTTTACGCCGGAAAGCGCGGCAAACGACTCTTCGTAAGTACACTCGTAAAACTCAACGTGATATATACCGCTCATTGACGATCTTACCGTTTTGGGAGAATATGGATCGCAACAATTTACGAGATATATTTTTTTTACTCCGACTGCCGCAACGGTTCTGAAAATAGTACCTAAATTACCGGGGTCGGATATGCCGTCAAGTAAAACGCAGACGCCGTCTGCCTTGGTTATCGTCTTTTTTTCGATACTCAGAACAGCCAGAACGCCTTGCGGCGTAACCTCGTCGCTGACGTACCTGAACACCGCGTCGCTTACCGTGATATGCTCGATCGGAAACGACATCTCGTTCTCGACCGATTCGGCAACCATCACGAGTTTTACTCGTTTACCTGCGGCAAACGCCTCGGCAACCATTTTTTTCCCTTCTACGACGTATGCGGAATGTTCCCGTCTTGCCTTTTTATTTTTCAACGAAGCGACGAAGGCAACAGTTTTGTTTGTTTTCGACGTAATAACCATAAAAAATGAAAAAGGGTCTATGCAAGGCGCACCGTCGGACGATTACGCTTTTCACGACCCTTACGAAGCAGCCGCCTTATAAAAGCGACCGTATAATCACTTATTGATATTTGCTTTCGCGGTAGCGGTAAGAGCGGTAAATCCTGCCGCATCGTTTACGGCCATATCCGCAAGGACCTTTCTGTTAAGGTTGATACCCGCAACTTTAAGTCCGTGCATAAAAGTACTGTAAGACATACCGTTAGCGCGGCAGCTCGCGTTGATTCTTGCGATCCAAAGTTTACGGAAATCTCTCTTTTTAGCCTTTCTGCCGACGTAAGCGTACGCTTGCGACTTCATAACGGCTTGTCTTGCGACTCTGTAAAGTTTACTCTTCGCGCCAAAGTAACCTTTGGCAAGTCTCATTATTTTTCTACGTTTTTTAACGGCGTTCACGCCTCTTTTAATACGCATATCCTTTCTCCTTTATAATTACGCTTTGTAAGGAATAAGATTCTTTACGGTCTTTTCCTGAGTGGAAGATACGTAAGTACCGGTTCTTAATCTTCTCTTTCTCTTGGTGGACTTTTTACTAAGGATATGGCTCTTATTCTGGCTGTATCTCTTAACTTTGCCCGTACCGGTGATTTTGAAACGTTTTTTTGCACCGCTGTGCGATTTCATTTTTGGCATAATAGTACTCTCCTTATTTTTTGTATGTCAGTTGGATTTCGAGGGCGCGAGAATCATAAGAATGTTCCTGCCTTCGAACATAGGTCTTTTTTCCATAACCGCATCGTCACCGACGAGTGTGTAAAACCTGTTCATAACGTCCACACCGAGATTGGAGTGAGCGTTTTGTCTGCCTCTCATCCTGATTGAAACCTTTACCTTGTTGCCGCCGGCTAAAAACTTTTGAGCCTGACGGGCTTTAACGTTGAGGTCGCCGACGTCGATAGTCATCGATAACCAGATTTCTTTAAGTTCGACGGTTTTCTGGTTTTTTCTGGCTTCCTTTTGTTTTTTGAGCATTTCGAATCGATATTTGCCATAATCCATAATCTTGCACACCGGCGGATTTGCCTGCGCGGCAATTTTTACAAGATCGAGATTTTGTTCCTCGGCAAGCCTTAACGCTTCCGCAGAAGAAACGATGCCGAGTTGGCTTCCGTCTGCGCCGATGAGGCGGACTTCGCGATCTTTTATATCGTAGTTGATTTGAGTTTGCTCTTTAATAGTCGTTTACCTTCCCGTTAAATTTTAACTCGCATAAAAAACGAGGTCGCAAACGTAGCGACCCCGATAATACCTTATATATCAAAAGAATTACTATACGCCGTTTCGATAAATCTTACGGTGAGAAGGGTCAACTTCTACTTTGCCAGCATATTATATCACTTAAAAACAATATCGTCAACCGTTTTTAAGTTAAATTACAAAAATTTTATAAATTTCCCGCCGAAAGCCTTCGACGGGAAATGTTCGCGTTATTTTACAAGATCTTTGTAAGCGTCTTTATATCTTTTAACTTTCGTTCCGTTGTTCTTCGCTTCGTTCGTAAGTTTAGTGGCAAGCGAATTTACGGCCTGTGATTTGGCAAGGTCTTCGTTAGCCTTCTTGAATCTCGCCGCAAAACTCGTTTCATCTGCCAAAGCGGCTATAAATGCGGCTGCGCTGTCGTATTGACCGTATTCGTTGGCAAGTTCGGTGCAAAGCACGATGTGAAGGCCGTACTCTTGCGAAGCAAACATTTTGTACGCGCCCTTACCCTCGGCAACAATATCCTTACAGGCTTTCGAGAACGCCTTGACGTATTGACTTTCGGACGTGTACGGACTATACAAATAGCCGAGATATTTACCTAAGTTACCCGTGTCCGTCGAGAAAGCATACTTTAAGTCTTCAACTCTTTCGTATACGTCGTTATTAAAGGAAGTTACCTTTCCGGTTCCGTTGATCGATAACGCGTCGGAAACCCCCAGAACCTGTTTTGCCAGTTCGCGGAAACCGTCGTAATTAAATTCGGTCGGGACGACGTTGTTAAAACGAAGCGAGATAACCTTGTTGCCGTCGTCGTCTTCATCTTCCGCGTGATAATACGGAACTCCTACGCTTCCGATATAATCGGAAAGTTTAACCGTGTTACCGTTGACGGTGTATTCGTCGTTTTCGGTGTTGTAAACGTATTTGTTCTTGAACGAATAGGATCCGTCCGCGTTATAGATTCCGTAGCCGGACTTAACCCACGTTTCACGAAGATCTTTCGCGACTATATTCTTTTCCACGAAGTAGTCTACCGCTTTCTGCACGTTTTCGGCAGTTACCGCCAAATCGGTGTTATTCGCCTTATTGTAATATTCCACCACTTTCTTGTTGTCGTTGGCGATTTCCTTTTGTTCGTCGGTATAACCGATAAGAATATGCGAAACGTAAGCGTAACCGACGCAATTGTTGTAAATAACGAAATTGTCTTCGGATACGGATCCGAGTTTGGTTTCGAGATCGGTTATCGTGGAACCGTTAAGCTGAGCCTCCTGATTTTTACGGAGATTATCGTATTGCGTATAAAGATCGTCGAGAGCACCGTTTATTTTGGCAACTTCGGCTTCTTCGATTTTATCCTGATAATTTTCAACGATTTTCGAATTGATCGAACTTTCGATAGTGTCGCGGAAATAAGGGATCGATAAGATTACGTATTTGTTTGCCGTGGAAATCGTAGTACCGCTTTCTACAAGCCCCAATTCTTCCAATCTGGCGATGCCCTTTTTGTAAGCCTTGATTTTTTCTGCTTTTTTATCGGTCGAATCGAGGAATATCGTTTTTACCTTAATTCTTTCGTCGGTATCGTCCTGCTTAATAGTAGGAGTCGATCTCACGTCGTAAGAAATCGAGTCGTGACTATGAGTGTCGTCGGTAGTATCGTCCATAAACGAATCGACGAGCGAATTTACGGCGGCGACAGCGGTGTATACCGCATTAAGCGCGCTCGTCGCAGATACGAATCTGAAAGGAGCGTCTTTTGCCGTAACCGGCTTACCGTTATATAAATCGAAAACGTACGAATTAAGCGCCTCGTAATACTCCGTGCTTCCGACTTTTAATTTCGTTTTAGCGTTGAACGCAGATATTTCGGAGTCTTTTGCCAGAAGAGCGAGTACGCCTTCGTTTTTCAAAAGCGTCAGATCGGCGTTTGAATAATTGCCGTCGGTCGCAAGATATTTTTTCGCATTCTGAACGACGATAGAGTTACTTATAAGATTATCGAGAATCATCTCGTAAGTCTTTGCTTTGGTGTAACCGTATTTGTTGACGTAATAATAACCGTAGGAGTAATACCCCGCCACCATATCTCTTTTATAAATAACGTCTGTGTCGACCTCGTTTTTATCGATACAGACCGTAGCGACTTTCTGAGCCATATCTCTGTCGGTATTGACTTCGAAAAGCCCGCAACCCACCAACGTTCCCATCGCGAGAGCGACGGCGGTGATTACGGTAACGAGTTTCAACGTAAGTTTCTTCATAGGAATCTCCTGTTGACATAATAAGTCATAGTAATGGTTTGCTATGTTACTTATTATACTAAATAATTCCGATCAATGCAAGACTTTTGCAACGGTTGAGTTAAAATTTTTCGTTTTTTTTATTCTATACGGATTTATTTAAGGGTTTCAAGCATATATTTCGCCGTATCTTCTGCCGAACTTCCGGATTTTGAAAAATCAATAACGGGCGTTGCGGAAAATTCAAACGATATTTTATCCTTGCGCCTGAGCAACTCGTCCATTAAACCGGCGTTTTGCAGACACGATATGTCCGCCAGTTCCACGTAAGACTTTTTCGAACCGACCGCGACCTTGACTGCGCCGCGTTTTTTGGCCGCCGCCTTAAGTTTGGCTATCAGAATCAAATTTCTCACCTCGCGGGGAATCTTTCCGTAATACTCTTCGAGAGAACGAGTAACCCTTTCGTCGTCTTCGTCCGCAGTTATTTCGGCTATCTGCTTATAACAATCCATCCGGGAAGAAGACGTAGAAATATAATCTTCGGGGATATACGCGTCCATATTGACGTCAAGTTCTACGTCCGACTCTTTTTTAGTTTCGCCGAGGCTTTCTTTAAGCAATTTATTGTAAAGTTCATAACCAACTTTGTCCATGTGTCCGTGCTGCTCTTTACCCATTACGTTGCCCGCACCCCTTATTTCGAGGTCCCTCATGGCGATTTTGTATCCGCTTCCCATTTCGGTGAACTCGGTCAACGCCGAAAGTCTTTTATAAGCCGCCTCCGACATAACTTTATCTCTGTCGAAAGTAAAATAAGCGTGAGCCATAACGTTGCTTCTGCCCACCCTGCCTTTCAATTGATAAAGCGTAGACAAGCCGAGTTTATCGCTGTCGGTAACTATGATTGTGTTTGCCCTCGGCAAATCGATGCCGTTTTCGATAATAGTCGTTGCGACCAGAACGTTGTAATCGCCGTCGTAAAATTTCATCACGCTGTCTTCCAGCGTTTTAGCATCCATTTGTCCGTGCGCGACTATTATTTTCGCTTCGGGAACGATCGTCTTTAATTTATCGGCAAGTTTATAGATCGTTTCTACCCGGTTGTGCATCACCAGAACCTGACCTTCTCTTGCCAGTTCGCGTGTTATTGCGTCTTTGAAAAGCGCGTCGCTCTCTTCGACGACGTACGTCTGTACGGGAATTCTTATATTCGGCGGCGTGTTTATAACGCTTATATCTCTGATGCCCGCAAGCGACATGTGAAGCGTCCTCGGTATAGGCGTCGCAGTCATCGTGAGCGTATCTACGTTTTCTTTAAGGAGTTTCAGTTTTTCTTTATGTTCGACGCCGAATCGTTGCTCTTCGTCGAGTACGAGCAGTCCCAAATCATGAAATTTTACGTCGGAACCGAATAATCTGTGAGTACCGATAACGAAACTTATCAGCCCGTCCGCCAAATCCGTTATTATTTTCTTTTGTTGCGCGGAAGTTTTGAAACGATTAAGCGATTCTATTCTTACTCCGAAATTTTCAAATCTTTTTTTTGCCGCCCGATAATGCTGTTCGCAAAGAATCGTCGTAGGACAAACGAGCGCAACCTGCTTGCCGTCGGCTATAGCCTTGAAAGCCGCCCTGAACGCAACTTCCGTTTTCCCGAATCCGACGTCGCCGCAAAGCAGTCTGTCCATAACCTTTTCGCTTTCCATATCCGCTTTGATTTCGGCGACTGACTGAATTTGATCTTCGGTCGGTTCAAATTCGAAAGCCTCGTCGAATTCTTCCGAAAAAGCGTCGTCTGCCGAAAACGCAAAACCTTTCTTTTCTTTTCTCGCTTTATAGAGTTTTTTAAGGTCTATCGTCATTTCGGAGATAGACGCCTTGACTCGCTCTTTTATACGCTCGAATTCCTTACCGCCTATACGATTGAGTTTCGGTTTTTCCCCTCCGCCCATATACTTGGTAAGTTTATCCATCTGATCTACGCCGACGTACAGCGTATCTCCGCCGAGATATTCGACCGCTACGTAATCTTTACTGCCTTCCTGCGTCGTAATTCTTTTTACGCCTTTTACGTAACCTATACCGTGTACTTCGTGTACGGCGTAATCGCCGACTTCCGGAGCCTGAAACAAATCGCCGCGTTTTCGTTTTATCCGTTTATTTTCTTTAGTTGCGATATACAAATCGCCCGTACCTATAAGTACGAGTTTTGCAGAGTGATAAATAAGACCGCTCGGCAAAAAGTACGACGTAACGACGGCTACTCCGTTTCTCGCTTCGGCGTTATCGCCCCGCACGCACATACAACCGCGGGCGTATAATTCATCGCTTAAAGAATCCGCTCTTTTGTCGTTTCCGCAACAAATAATAACTTTATACCCGCCAAACTTCCAGTTTTTTACGTCGTCATATATTGCTTCGAAATCGGCGGTATATCTGGCAACCGGCGAACATCTGAGCGAATACGTTTTTAGCGGGTTAAAAAAATTTATCGTCGTGGTTATATTCTGAAACGCGACTTCCCTGAACGAATTAAGTCTTTTAATCAATTTCCGGCAATCGCTTAACTGCCTTGCGGAAAAATCGAAAATTTTACCCGCTCTGCCCAAAGTAAGCAGTCTTTCCGAATGATCTTTCAACGTTGCCGTTATACCGTCGACGAGCATTTTACTTTCGTCGTATACGACGAGCGTATCCATCGGCATATAGGTAGTGAAATCGTCGGTAACGCTTTTTAAGATCGGCATGACGAATTGAAGTTCTCCGCACGGAACGCCGCCGTCCAGTTTTTCTTCGAGATCGTTCACGATTTTCCGCGCGTCGTCCCTCACCGAAAGAGTACCGAACCTGGAAAGCGATTGTCTTAACGTTTGTTTAATATCTTCGACTTCGTCGTCGCCGACGATCACGTCGGTGGCGGCGATAATCTCGAATTCCGTAACGGCGGTCTTATTTTCCCTGTCTTCTCCGTAGAACCTGAAGACGCTTTCCACTTCGTCGCCGAAAAAATCCACGCGGTACGAATATTCTCCGTTTACGGGATTTATTTCGAGTATATCGCCGCGCAGCGCGAAAGTTGCCCTGTCGTCGGCAAATTCTACTCTTCTGTAACCGAATTTGACGAGTTTGTTTACTATCCCGTCGATGTCGTAGACTTCGTTTTTTCTTATTTTAATCGTCGGAATATCACGCGGAAACAATTGAAGTAAAGACTGAAACGTGGTAACGACGAACCTCGCCCCGTTTTTTATCTCGTATAAAGCATTCAATCTTGCAAATAAAGACGTCCTGTCAAATGCGGATTTATACAATAAAACGTCGTCTTTTGCGGGCAGATAAACCGTCCGTTCTCCGGACAACGCAGTCAACTCTTCGGCGATTTTTGCTCCGTATAAACCGTCTTTGACTATATACAAGACGGGCAAGCCTACCGATGACGCAATAAGACACTTTTCCGCAAAATTAACGCCGAAAACCGCGGAAGGAATCCCTCCGCGGATATTCTGCCCGATTTCGGCGAGTTCGCCGCCTAAATTTTCCGGTGTCAGGTAATCTTTAAGCATTTTTTTTGGTAACATTGTGACTGCACATTATTTTTTCGACGGGAACCCCTTTTATAAATTCGTCGATAGCGTCTGCCGCGGCGGTAATCGCCGAATCAAAATCCGAAGCGTCTTCGGCGCGTACGTCGGACAAAACGTAATTAATCAACTCGACGTGTCTGTCGGGTTTTATTCCGATTCTGACGCGCGGAAACTCCGTAGAACCGAGTTCGCTTACTATACTTCTCATCCCGTTGTGAGTACCCGCCGAACCGCTTTGGCGTATTCTGACGGATCCGATCGGAATATCGACGTCGTCGTAAGCGACGATTATATTCCCTGTCGGAACTTTATAATACGATGCGGCTGCCCTGAGCGCAACGCCGCTTAAATTCATAAAAGTCTGCGGCTTGATAAACATAACCTTTACGCCGTTGACGTTAATAATCGAATATTTGGCGGAAAAGCCGCTTTTTTCGAATTTTACGCCGTACTTTTCGGCAAGTTTATCTATCGTCATAAAGCCGAGATTGTGTAAATTCCGGGAATATTCGGCTCCGGGATTACCGAGCCCTGCTACGATATACATAATTCGCGCTCCGTGTTTTTTCGTTTATAAGACCGCGGAGGCGTGCCTCCGCGGTCTTGTTATTATCAGACAGATTAGTCGTCGTATATCTCGGACATCTTCTTGTCGAGATAAATATTTTCGATTGCGGTAGCGAAGAGTTTTGCAACGGATAAAACGGATATTTTATCGATTTTTTTCTCTTCGGGAAGCGGAATCGTGTCGAGTACGACGAGTTTGGATATATGCGACGCCTTTATGCGCTCGATCGCGGGGCCGCTCAATACCGCGTGAGAACAGCAAGCGTAGATTTCTTTCGCGCCGTTGTTGAAAAGCGCCTCCGCGCCCTGACATATAGTTCCTGCGGTATCGATCATATCGTCGACTATAAGGCATCTCTTGCCTTTCACGTCGCCGATTACGTTCATAACTTCGATTTGATTTGCTTTCGGTCTTCTTTTATCCACTATCGCCATAGGACAATTGAGTTTAGTGGCGACGTTTCTTGCTCTGGAAACGGAACCAACGTCCGGAGAAACGACCATGAAATCGTCATCGACCATTTTTTTGAAATGTTTGTAAAGGATAGGTCCGCCGAGAAGGTGATCTACGGGGATATCGAAAAATCCTTGAATCTGGGCGGCGTGAAGATCCATTGTAAGAACCCTGTCCGCGCCTGCGGAAGTAATGATGTCCGCAACGAGTTTGGCGGTGATGGGATCGCGCGAACGAGCCTTTCTGTCTTGTCTTGCGTATCCGAAATAAGGAATAACCGCGGTTATTCTTCCCGCCGACGCGCGACGGGCGGCGTCGATCATTATGAGTAATTCCATAAGGTTTTCGTTTACGGGCGAACAGGTGGACTGAATTATGAAAACGTCTCTTCCACGGACGGTTTCACTTAAATGAACGCTGGTTTCGCCGTCGGAAAAATGTCCTACTTCAACATCGCTGAGCGAAATTTTAAGTTCTTTGGCAATCGCTTCGGCCAACGCCCTGTTCGAATTACCCGCGAAAAGTTTTATCTCTGTGCTATGTGTGATCATTGCTTCCTCCGCATTGCTACGTTAGTAGCCTAATTAACTTCTTAATTATATAAGTCTTGTCCGATTAAATCAAGCGTTTTGCAGCCGATATAAATTTTTTATTGCAAATTGTCTGAATTTTTAGGACAACCGTTACGGCGGGATCTGAAAAAATCTTTGAGAAGCGACGAACATTGCTCTTCGAGCACCCCGCCTTCGCAGTCGGTAACATGATTAAGCCCGCTTTCGGAAAGTATATTGAATTTACTTACCGCTCCTCCGCCTTTTTTTTCGTACGCCCCGAAATAAACTTTTTTTATTCTCGCATTCGCTATCGCCCCCGCGCACATGGCGCACGGCTCCAGCGTCACGTACATATCCGCATCGTCGAGTCGCCAGTCGCCGAGTTTTCGGCACGCCTTTTCTATGGCGAGGATTTCGGCGTGAGCGGTTGCAAGTCTTTTCGTTTGCCTTAAATTATGCGCTTTCGCAAAAACTTTTCCGCCGAGGGTTATTACGCATCCTATGGGGACTTCCTCTTTAAGTTCGGCTTTTTTCGCTTCTTTCAGAGCGATTTTCATAAATTTTTCGGCTTCGGTCATTTATGATATTCCTTTCCTTTTATTATCGTAAACGCCCTGTAAATTTGTTCGCACGCGATAACTCTCGTCAGCGTGTGTGGAAAAGTCATTTGAGAAAACGATATTTTTTCTTTACAAAGCGACTTGACTTCCTGCTTTATTCCGTAAGATCCGCCTATTACGAACGTTATTTCACCCACTCCCGAATCAACGAGGTATTTAATTTTTTCGGCAAATTTTTCGGACGATAATTCTTTACCTTCCACCGCGAACGCTATCGGGTACCCCCTTAACGCGTCTTTTATACGTCCGCCCTCTACGCTCAGAATTTTATCTGTCGCGGCTGCGTCTGCGGTTTTGAAATTTTCCTCTTTAAGTTCGATTATCTCGAATTTGCAAAACGCTCCGAGCCGTTTCGCATATTCGTCGATAGCGTTCCGATAATATTCTTCTTTTACTTTACCTATGGCAACGAGTCTTATTTTTATCATATCAAACTCACAATCCATACGACGGCGCACGTTGCAATGCCCGGTAATGCAAATTTAATCGGAATTTTAACCTGTTTCGTATCGTAACCGTTTTCTTTCCTTTTGCAGTCGAATACCGTGATGACGACAAACGCCGCGAACGCCGTAACGCCGATTATCGTCATCAGAATCGATACCGGTTGCGGGACGGAAAAACCCGCGCCGAAATAATACAGATTCACGGTGATAAAGTTGTTCAGAAAATGAATTATAAGCGTCGGATATAACGATTCCGAACAAATCGATAAAAGAGAAAAAGCAAACCCCGTAATAAACTGATAAGGAGTCTGGGCCGGATTCATGTGAAAAAGCGAAAAAACAAAACCGGTGACAGCGGCGGACATTAACGGATTATAACCGTCGAGTCCGCCGACGATCATACCCCTGAACGCCGCCTCTTCGGCTATCGCGGGCAAAACGCATACCGTAAAAACGGTAATGAAATAATTTAACGGCGAAAACGGCAATATTTGCGGAATTTGCGGCTCTTTTCCCGAAATCCTCTGAATAAATTCGTTGAAATATCCGTTTACGCTCGACAACCCCGTATAGCAACCCGCCAGAGCGAGCAAAGCGAGTAAATAATATTTTGCTTTGGCGTTTTTAATTTTTAACGATTGCCTTACGTCGAGTTTAAGACAAGTTATAAAAACGACCGTAATTATCATCGTCGACAACGGATTTAACGTATACGAAAGTATCATATACGCGTAACCGTCTTTTTTAAGACCGCAATATTGTACGATTAAAGAAAATATTACGCTTACCGCAAGCGAACAAAAAACGAGAACGGAAAAATACGTCCCCGAAATCGAAGGCGTTATTTTTTTTCTTGCGTCAACGCGTTCCGTCATGACTCATCTCCGCTTTATAAATATCAAACATCGAAAAAGCTTTTGCTTCGTGCGCCTCTTTATCCGAATATGCGCAAGCGGCGTAATACGCGCGCATGAACGCGAATTCTTCCTCGCTGACGATTACTCTTACTCCGTGTTCTTTCGCCGCTTGTATAAAAGGAGAAAACGTACCGAGCACGGTTGCGTCGACGGCGGCGATACTGTTTCCGAAAGCCGCCGAATCTCTGTCGCCGTCTTTGATTTTAGTCCTGCGGTAAACGGTGTTGACCACGTAATCGTATCTCGTAGTATCCGCAATTTTATTCAGCACGAAAGCATTCAACTTGGCGCGCTTTACGTATTCGCCGGCCTGTTTTTCGTCAACGTCGAATATATTTACCTTAGCGCCTTTTGCAACGAGAGCGGTCGCTATACCTTTCCCGAGCCCGCCGCAGCCGAGTACGAGTATACGCTTGCCGGACACCGTTTCGCCTATTCTGTTCATTGCGGCGACGAATGCGAAACCGTCGGTAAAATATCCGGAATTCTGAGATACGACGTTTGCGCTGTGAGTAAGTTTGGCAAAACCCCGCAAAGTATATAATCTTCTGGACAATTCGCCGATATACGGCGGAAACACGCAATATCCCGAATAGTTTTTCAATTCGGACATAAGTTTTTTATAGTTGTCTTCGGGCGGATATATAGCGGTAACCGACATAGAGAAAAGTCCCGTCATATTAAGCGCGTCGGCATAATACTGTTCAACGTCGGTAAGATCTCCTCGTTTGCGAACTACTGCGAACGTATTTTTATTCAGTTCTTCGAAAAACGCCTTATTCGCATCGGCTTCTATCGCGTCCTCTTCAACCTCGCCGCCGTCTGCCGAAGCAATCAACGCAATCGCTCCCGCGGAGGTCACGAACGAATAACCTCCGGATCTTACGGTTCCGCCGACGTATTTATCGACGCCACCGATTATAAGTCCGCCGACGAATCTTCTGCACTTTCCGCCTACGGATCTTACCGCGCCTCCGATTGCGTCGAGATAATTTTTTACGCACACTCCGCCCGAATAGCAAGCGTTATTTTCATCGTCGCGTTTCCCGATCGATATAACGCTCTCTCCTTCCGCAAGCCCCATAAGGAAAGCCAATAACGGCAATTCGTCTATAATACGCGCCGCTTCTTCTTTAAGAACGTGCGTTGCGCGAAGTTTACTCTTATATGCGGTTATATCCGCCACTTTCTCGCCGCTGATAACGCCTTTCTCGTGGACTCTTATATCCGCGCCCATACGTTTCAGCACGTCTAAAAGCGCAATCCTCGTGGGATTTACGTTTACGTTGTGGCATACGACTTTGCCGAGCAAAAGACCGAGCGCCAGATAGTGCGTCGCAAAAGTAAAATCCCTGCTTACGAAAATCTTACAACCGTTTAATTCGCTCGCGGCAAAATCAATCGTTTTACCGTCGTTTCCGACGCCGATATCCGCGCCCATTTCTCTGAGGAGAATTTCGGTATGATTTCTCGACGGGGTTTTCTCGTGAATTACCGCTCTTACGCCGCCGGCAAGAGCGCAGAAGATTATAGAAGATTTGACCTGCGAATTCCCGTCTTCGATCTCGTAATCGATCGACCTTACTCCTTCGCTTTCGACGAGTATCGGCGCCGATACGTAATCGGTAAGAGCGACCGTCGCGCCCATTTTTTCAAGCGGTTCTTTAATTTCGCGCATGGATTTCTGGCAAAGATACTTACTCCCCGTGAGGACCGTTTCTCCGCCGAGCCCCGCGATCGCCCCACACACGAAACGCATTGCGGTCGCGCTGTTCCCGCAATCGATTTTGGGAATTTTAACGTTCTTTTTCGCGCTCTTAATCTCTATGTATTCCTTTTTTACGGATACCTTCGCGCCGAGTTTTTTTACGCATGAAATCATACTCTGCGTGTCCTGACATATAAAGGGATTGATAATCGTCGTTTTACCTTTTGCCAGCGCGCCGATCATTATAGCCCTGTGCGTTATAGATCTGTCGGGAGGAACGGCGAACTCGCCGAATAAATTATCTCTCGGAAAAATTTTCATCTTATTATCTCGCTTCACGGAGTGCTTTTTTAATTTCGCCCGTTTTCTCTTTCGCCGCAGCATACCCCGCAGCGTATATTTCGTAAAATTTATTTATGGAAGACGCCGGATATTCGCTAAGTTCGGGTTCGATCACGACGTCTGAATATTCGTAACACGCTCTGTTTCTTATCATTACGGGCACGCCGTTTTCGGGATACATTCCGTCAAGAAAACGCTTGATATGCGAATTATCGCTTATCCCTCTGCTTAAATTTATCGATACGACGTAATCCGCGCCGAGGTTTTTAACCACGTCGGCAGGTACCGAATTAACGAACGCCCCGTCTACGAGTCTTATTCCGTTTCGCACGACGGCCTTGAATACGGGCTGAATCGCGCTTGACCCCGCAAGAGCGGATGCAATATCTCCGCTGACGATATGCGTTTCTTCACCCGTATCGAGATTGGTAGCCACCGCGCAAAACGGTTTTCTCAAATCGCCGAAAGTTGCCCCTCCGAATATTCTTCCGAGCGCGTCTTTCAGCGATCGCATGCCCGCCGCCGCAAACAATAAAGACGTCGGATCGTCAAGCCCGAATTCGGTCGTCAGATTCATCATATCGTCAGACGAGTAACCTTGAGCGTACAACGCGCCGATCACGCTGCCGATGCTCGTACCCGCCGCGACGTCAAAATCTATTTCGTCTTCTTCAAACGCTTTTATCGCTCCGATTAAAGCCGCTCCTTTCGCGCCTCCGCTTCCTAACGCCAGCCCGGCTATTATTTTTCTTTCAGAAATTTTCGTCATACGTAAAAGTATTGCTCCGCCGAGACCGATTATTCAATCGTATTTATGAAGTTTATCAAAAAATCGATATACTGCACGGTTGCTTCGTGAACCGTCGCAATATAGTCGTTCGCGCCGCCGTCGCCGTCGGAAACTGCTTTGACAATCAATACCGGAACTCCGTTCGCGTTTGCGGTAATCAACACTCCCGCGCACTCCATATCACAAACGTCTGCGTTAAACTCTGCGCGAATACGCCGCTTTTCCGAAACGGTACCGACGAATTTATCCGCCGAAGCGCACACGACCGTCTGAACTCCGCCGATAACCCGCTCTGCCCGTTCGAGCAGCCCTGCGTCGGCATCGATAATTACGTCCGGATAACCGTCGTATTTCCCGGGAGGACAGTCGTCTATTTCAGACGTATCGAAAGCGTAATGAACGACTCCTTTAACCAAAACCACTGTTTTCAGCCCTAAACTTTCGGATAAACTACCGCAAACGCCGAAATTCAGAATTATATCGGGTTTATACCCGGTAATCAGATATTGCGTGGCGGCGGCGGCTCTTATCTCTCCGACCCCGCTGTTTACGCAAACGACTTCTTTACCGCCCATATCGAATTCTGCGACGGAAAACTTTCCGACGCAGGATTTTCTTATTTTAACGTTCAACCTCTCCAAAAGCGGTAAAATTTCTTTTTGGAGCGCAACTACCATTCCTATTCTTTTCATGCGTAACCTATCTCGCGATTCAACAATATAATGTATCGTGAAGAAAAAAATTCTGGTATTTTCAAGCAATCCGCCCGCGACGTATATAAGAGCGTTGCGTCTTGTAAACGCTCGCTTTGCCTGCGCTTTCGCGCCCGACGATTTATCGGCTTACGGCGGTTTATTGCTGATCGGCGGAGGCGACTTACACCCCGCATTTTACGGGGGCTGCACGCCGTCGTCGGGGATAAACGTAATACGCGACGAAGCCGAACTTAAAGCCGTCGATTATTTCGTCGGACAGAATCTGCCCATACTCGGCGTTTGTCGCGGGGCGCAGGTTCTGAACGTTTATTTCGGAGGCAAACTATCGCTTATCGATAACCATTACGACTATTCGAAAGATTTATATCATAGCGTAACTTTACTATCCGCAAACGCTTTTCCGCCTGATTTTACGTCGGTAAATTCAAGTCACAAACAAAGGTGCGATCCGCTTGCGTTATGCGCAAAACCCTTACTTTTAAGCACGGACGGAACCGTGGAAGCATTCTCTGCGGGCAAAAACGTACTTGCCGTACAATTTCACCCCGAAAGGATGGCGGATAACGCGATTAAAGCGGTTTACGGCAAATTCGTCGACATGGTGGATTAACCCCCGGCAGCCAATTTTATCCATTCCGGCACTTTAGCGACGAAATCTTTGTTATCTGCCGTTCGCGCCATCATATCGAGCATATTCGAACTCGCGTTTTTATCGTCCGCAAGCAATCTTCTGATCGAATCGGCGCAGACTCTTTCGGAAAAAGTCAGCAAAAGTTCGTCCTTTCTCGTACCGGACCTGTAAAGGTCGATTGCCGGGAAAATTCTCTTTTCGGACAACCCTCTCGACAAACTGAGTTCCATATTTCCGGTGCCTTTGAATTCTTCGTAAATAACCTCGTCCATTTTACTGCCCGTATCTACAAGAACGGTCGCAACTATAGTAAGGCTTCCTCCGTCGATAATATTTCTCGCGGCGCCGAAAAATTTTTTGGGAGATTGCAACGCTCCCGTTTCTATTCCTCCGGACAACGTTTTGCCCGTCGAAGGAGATACCGCGTTATACGCCCTTGCAAGCCTCGTGATACTGTCGAGCAAAACTACGACGTCACGACCGTTCTCAACCAGCCTTTTCGCCCTCGCGAGGACAAGTTCTGCAATTTTTATGTGATGTTCGGCCGTTTCGTCGAAAGTCGAACTTACGACTTCGCAATTAACGCTGTTTTTTATATCCGTTACTTCTTCCGGTCTTTCGTCGATGAGTAGCGTTATAAGGTGTGATTGAGGATAATTTTCGCAAATCGAGTTCGCTATTTTTTTTAGCAAAGTCGTTTTCCCTGCTTTCGGAGGAGCGACTATAAGCCCTCTTTGTCCTTTTCCGATCGGCGCAAACAAATCGATGCACCTGATAGACAAATCCATTTCACGGTTTTTATTTTCAAGCGTATACCTTTCAGTCGGATAATTCGGAACCAGATCGTCGAAATCCACTCTTTGCGCGCCGGGAAAGGCTGTCGCGCCGTTTATATATTTGATTTCCGTGGCGGCAGCCGCTTTCATATCGTTTTTCGAACACTCGCACTGAACCAGATCGCCGTTGCGAATGCCGTATTTTCTTATCAGCATCGGCGAAACGAATACGTCGCGCGGGGAATTATCGTAGTTTACCACTCTTAAAAAACCGTAATTTTCGTTTTGATTCAGTTCGAAAACTCCGGTTTCGGAATATACATTGCCGTCCGGCTTACATTCGCTCCTTTCTTCTTCCGATTTGGGATCGGCGAAAGTTATACCCGTCGCAAATTCTGTGTCGTTGACAGGGTGCGGCGGGCGAAGCGGAGGACGTCCTGCCTTTACGATTCTTACCGGTCGGGCGCCCGTATCCTGCAAATAAAGAATCTGCTTGATAAGCCCTTCTTTATTGACTATACCGGGAATACCGCCGAACTCTTCACGCAAAATAATCCTCAGATCGTGTATGCCGATATTCTTCAATTCCTCGCAAGTGTATTTCTTTACCATATAGACCTCACGCCCGACCGGCTGTCAAAACGATGATTTTCGTCGCCGTCGGTAAATTGTTCTTATCGATTTCTATTTCTTCGCCGCAGGTTTCGTAAGGGATACCGAGCGCCATAAGAAATTTGTCAACCGAATCCACGTCTATATCGAGATTCGGTGTTTTATAGTGCATGGGAATAACTATTTTGGGATGCGTGCTCAAAACGTAATTTGCGGCTTCTTTCCCGTCTATCGTATAATTACCCCCGACGGGAATAAGCATAACGTCTACTTTACCGATCTCTTCGGCCAAAACGTCGCTCATATATTCTCCGACGTCGCCGAGATGACAGATCGTAACGCCGTCGACCGAAAATTTGAACGCAACGTTTTTACCTCGTAATTTACCCAGATTCGGGTCATGAAAAGTGTCTATCGCCAAAAATCCGTCTTCGGTCCGGCGTATAATCTTTTTACACTCCACCCCTTCGACGTTATCGTGATCGAAATGGTTATGAGAAATCAGACAGTAGTCCGCTTTAACCTTTTCCATAGGATAGCCTATGTCGCCGAACGGGTCGGTAACTACGCTTTTATCTCTGCCCCGAATCAAAAACGCGGAATGTCCGAGATATTTTATTTTCATTTTCCCTCCGGAATTTATAAAAAATTAAAACTTAAAACTGAAAATTTGAAAAAACGAAAAATTTATCGCCGTTCGGCGCGAATCGCGCGAATCAAACGTATACCTATTATATAGCACACTTTTTGGAATTTGTAAAGAGAGAATACGGTAGTTTTACAATAAAATTAAAGGTTTTACGACTTTTTTGCGTATTTTTCGGCAATTACCGCCGCCACTTTGATGCCGTCGACGGCCGCGCTCGTGATACCGCCGGCATAACCGCACCCTTCGCCGCACGGATAAAGATTGCAGACGGTCGGCGAAACCATATTATCGTCGCGTAAAATTCTGACAGGCGACGAAGAGCGCGTTTCCGCTCCCGTCAGAACCGCGTCGCCGTATGAAAACCCTTTAAGCTTGTTTTCCATATCCGAAATGCCGATTTTTATGCTTTCGGTTACGATCTGCGGGAAAAGCCCGTTCAAGTCGGACGGCGTATTTCTTTCGTAGGTCGGGAGAACCTTACCGAATTTATCGGTTCTTTTCATTGCGTAAAAATCTTCGAGTTTCTGCACGGGGGCGGAATAATCGCTTCCGCCGAGTACGAATGCTTTTCGCTCTATCTCTCTCTGAAGTTCAACTCCGCCGAGTACACCCTCGTAAAAATCCGACGGATATATTTCGCAAAGTACCGCCGAATTGCTGTTTACCCCGTCGCGAGCGTAAAGACTCATACCGTTCGTTACGACCCCGCCGGGTTCGCTTGCCGAGGGTATTACGACACCGCCCGGACACATACAAAAAGTAAACACTCCCCTTTTTGCCTTATGGCTCGCCAACCTATAATCAGCCGCAGGGAGAATATCCGCAAATTTTTTGCCGTATTGAGCCTCGTCGATAAACTCCCGTTTATGTTCTATACGAAACCCCATAGCGAACTGTTTTCTTTCCATTGCGACGTTTTCTCTTGCAAGTTCGTAAAACGTATCCCTCGCGCTATGCCCTACCGCGAGAACGACGTCGTCTACGCGGATTTCTTCGCCGTTTATAATCGCCGCCGCTATTTTCCCGCCGTTTATTACGAATTTCTCGAGTTTTTTACCGAACAATACTTTTCCGCCGAGCCTTTCTATTTCAAGACGTATATTCTTTACGGTTTCCGGCAACTTATCGCTGCCGATATGCGGTCTGGACGAATATACGATTTCGGCCGGAGCGCCGTGCTTTACGAATTCGCGAAGTACGGTTTTAATCAGAGTTCCGGATACCCCCGTATTTAATTTGCCGTCGGAAAAAGTACCTGCGCCGCCCTCTCCGAACTGAACGTTGCATTCCGGGTCGAGCGCGCCGAATTTTGCAAATTCGCTTACCGATTTTTTCCTTTCGTCGACGCTCTTGCCTCGCTCTATAACGACGGGATTATACCCCGCTCTCGCAAGAAACAAAGCGCAAAACATACCCGCAGGTCCGAAGCCGACCACCAGTATTTTATGCTTTTTATCGCTTGCGGGAATGGAAAATTCCTTCTCTTCCTCAAACGGTTTTACGTCGATTTCCGTATTATAGACAAACTTTATATCGTTTTTATCCCTCGCGTCGAGCGATTTTTTTACCACTCTGAATGCTTTCACGTCGGACAATTTTATTTTTGCCTTTTTTGCCGAAAATTTAAGCGCGTCTTCGTCTGTCGCGGTTACCGGTAAATGTAAGTTATCGATTCTCATCTGCTTAAAATATCCTCCGCCGCAGCGCGGGCGCTCGAATACGCCCATTGAAGATTGAAACCGCCGCAATCGCCGTCAACGTCGAGAATTTCGCCGACCATATACAGCCCTTTTACGAGTTTACTCTCCATAGTCGTTTCGTTTATCTCTCCCAATCGCACTCCGCCCCTCGTGACCTGCGCCGAATCGAGTCCGAGCGTTCCGTTAATTTTAAGAGTGAAATTTTTAAGATTTGCCGCAATCGCGTCGGCGTAAGCGTACGGCGAATCGATTTTTCCTGTTAATGCCGTAACGGCTCTGCCTACGCTTCCGTGAACGCATCCGAGAAGCAATTTCTCTTTGCCGACGTAAGGAGAAAGCGTGATTTTTTCTTTAAGAATATCGGACAGTTCGCTTTGAGAAAATTCGGGTAAAAATCTTATACGAATCGACGCGTTTTCCTTTCCGATGACGTACGAAGAAACAGAAAATATCGCGTTTCCGCTTACGCCGTAATCGGTAAATAAAACGTCCCCTCTTACGCTTGCGACAACCTCGTTTCCGACGTACGCGTCTACGACGGCGTCGACTTTTACTCCTTTAAGTCCTTTTATTTTTTCTCTTTCGGTAGTCAGTTGCACGACGGACGGATAAATCCTCGTTACGCTATGCCCCAGACTTTTTGCGAGAGAATATCCGTATCCGTCGGTGCCGTATTGCCTGCCTGCCGCACCGCCGCACGCTAAAATAACGCGTTTTGCGACGATCTTTCTTCCGTCTTTTGAGGTGGCGACGAATAACCCGTCTTTTTGCCGTACTAAAGATACGCAGTCGTAATCGTAGAAAACGGAAGTACGTTCGTAAGTCAATTTATCGGATAACGCCTCCGCAACCGACGAGGCCTGCCGCGAACACGGATAGGCTTTTTCGCCCTCGAAAGATATCGGTACGCCCACTGACAACATCCAGTCGCAAAGAGAATCCGAACCGTATTTTTCAAGGACGCTCAGAGATGCCGAACCTTCCGCGGAATGATAACGGTTTTTTTCTATTCGCGAATTGGTTATATTGCACCGTCCGTTACCGGTAGCCGCAATCTTTTTGCCTATTCGTTTATTCCGCTCCAACACCGCTATTTTATCGCCGAACGTTTCGGATAAAACGCAGGCTGCAACTGCGCCCGAAAAACCTCCGCCTATAACAGCCGTTTCGTATATATTTCGAATTTCGCTCATAACGCGTATATTTTAACACAAAATGCAGAAAAAATAAAATAAATAAACGGCTCCGCTCATACTTTATTATTATTTAGTTGACAGTAAGCGTTTTTTCAATTAAAATATAAAAAACGAATACAGAGGCGTTATGACAAACTCAGTTTTTCTTGCAAAAAGCGATTTATACGATAAATTGGTCGACTATTTCAGACATTCGCTTGACTCGGTGCAATCGACGGTTCAGCTTATTTTAATTTTTATATCCGCTCTTGCTTGCGTAGTACTTTTAATAGTTGCGATAATAAACCCCAAAGGTCGTAAAAAGAGAAAAGAAAAGAAAATTCACGCTCTGCACGACAAAATTACTGCCATAAAGGAAGAAATTCTCGCTCTGGACGATGAATTGGCTAAAATCGACGATGACGTTGCAAAAGCGGAAGAAGAGGCGCAAAGACAAATATCGTTCTATCTCGAACGGGAAAAAGACCTGAAAGAAATCGAACTCGCTTCGAAAAACAAAAACGCGTCGATCAAAAACAAAGAACCCGATGCGAATCGTAAAAATCGCGGGGCAAACGGAATCGACAGCGAATACTCGAAACGCATCGACGTACTCGCAAAAAAAATAGCGGATACCGAAAACGGAATAGAATACTTCAAAAACGAAAGCAAAATAAAAAAAGACGCAGTTAAAGCGAAACGAGCAGAGAAAGAAAATGAACTCAATATTCTGCTGGACAAACAAAACCGCCGTTATAAAAGCGAAAAAAAAACGAATAAACGCGGCGTAGCCGATGAAACGACTTTTAATCTGAAACGCAGAAGAAATCTGACCGAATCGGAAATCAAGGCGCTGGAAGAATTGCGCATCGCGAGAGAATCTTACGAAGACGCGGTAAAACGCCGCGAACAAGCCGAAAAAAACAGACTTATCGCCCTTGAAAACGCAAAGACTGCAATGCGGGAAAAACGCAAAGTCGAAGATTTGAAGAAACAAACGGCAAACCCATCTTCCAAACAGTCGCAGGTTTCGACGGTAGCAGCGACTTATGAAGAAGAACCGAACGAAGTACAACTCATTATTTCCGATCCCGACGGAAACGCCGTAGTAACGCCGAACGATACGACAATCGTCAATCCGGACACGTCGGAATCGATTCGGCCGGAAGACGAAAACGCCGATCGTGATCCGAAAAGCGACGATAACTCATTCGTTCAGGTATCTATCGACAATCTGGACGAAGAAGTAGTATTTACGCACGTCGACGCCGAAGACGGTACGGTAATTTCTCACGAAAAACAACCTTTCTCAAAGGAAGTCCCGGCAAAAAAACAATCCGCCGAACAACTCGTCGACACGAGTCGTATGCCCGTTGCTCCTCATATCGAAGGGTTTTCGCCGGACGAACCGTCATCGGTATGGAAAATAGTTCGCGCAGAAAACAATTATAAAGCATTTCTGATCGTAACGGGCAGAAAAATCGCCCACACGGACGAATATGCCACGGTTCCGCTATTAAAGATGGCTATAGCCGAAATTAAAAAATGCTTAAAGCAAAAACGCTACGAAGTAATACCCGTAGACGTAAACTATTCTTTCGTATTCAAAAACCGTCTGGCTAAACCCGTTTTATACGGCGAAACCCGATTTACTCAAGAAGCGAGCGAGAAAGACGCTCTGCTCGCGGCGGAGTCTTACAAAAGCGAAATTCGCGCTGTAATCTGAAATTTTACGGAAAACGCCTCTGCCGCGGCAGAGGCGTTGTTTTTATTTTTCGTAAACAGAACGTTTTAATATTCCTATGAACGGAATATTACGGTACCGAGCAGCGTAATCAAGCCCGTAACCTACAACGAATTCGTTACCGACCTCAAACCCTTTATAGTCGACTGCAACGTCCGTTTCCCTTCTCGACGGTTTATCCAGAAGAGCGCATATTTTTATCGATGACGGGTTGCGGGCTTCAAGTAAATGAGTGAGATATTTCATCGTATAACCGCTATCGACTATATCTTCGACGATTATCACGTCTTTGCCCTCGATTTTGTTGTCGAGGTCTTTTATCATCTTTACCTCGCCCGAAGATTTTACCCCGCTTCCGTAACTCGAAATAGACATAAAATCGATTTCAAGCGGAAGCGTCATTTCGCGAATCAAATCGGTAAAGAACATTACGCTGCCTTTGAGTATCGCTACCATTAGCGGAGTTTTGCCGGCGTAGTCTTTATCAAGTTGCGCGGCAAGTTCTTTTATGCGTTTTGCAAGTTGTTCTTTTGAAAATAATACTTTTTCAAGAATATCTTCGTACATATCGTTCTCCTTAAAGTTCTTTAGTTATCAACCGACAACGGCAAGTAGGTACATTGTACCACTTTTTCAGTACCTTTGTCTACTTTTATAACGTCTGAAATCTCCGTTCCGCAAATAATATATACTTCGCTGCCCGCGCAGACGAGCGGAATCGAATCGCGGAGCCTTAAAGGGATCTTCTTATCGATAAAATAATCGTTCAACTTCTTTCTGCCGCCGCCGAATTTTTTGAAATAATCGCCAGGACGTCTGTACCGGACAACGGCGTTTTTCGGCAACTTATTCAAATCGAAAACGAGTGAACCGTTACGTTTTACGGCGTTTACCGTTTTCTCTTTTGCTTTTATCTCGCCGAAAGTAAGTTCGCCATCCACGCCGTCGATATAACCGAGCGCAAACGGCCGTTCGAAATTCATATCCTTTTCAACGGTTTTATATATCGCAATTTTATCATATTCGCGCGCGGCGTATACGTTGCGCGGTAAACTTACCTTCGAACCGTTTGCAAGATCCTTGAGCGACAAAACGGCGTCGACGTGCAATTTGACGTAATCTTTGCCTATTCCGAGTGATTTCATCGCCAATACCGCCGCTCTCGCAGACAAGCAATCGGGAGTGTCAATCGGAATAAAGTACGCATTACCGTCGCGCGTAAGCGATTTTTTTGTGAGTTCGTCTAAAAAATCGTTTTCCGATTCGGTGATTTTAAGAAATCTGCCGATAGACTTTTCCGCTTCCGGAAACCTGGCCGAAACGACGGGCATTATCTCGTTTCTTATATAATTGCGGGAGTATACGTTTTCATGGTTGGTTTCGTCTTCGACAAAAATCAGACCGTTATCGGCAACGTATTTTTCTATTTCGCTTTTAGGCGTATCGGCAAAAGGGCGGATTATCTTGCCGTTATTCCGCTCCGCCTTAATTCCCGTCGCGCCCGAAAGAGAAGCGCCTCTGAAAAGATTGAACAAAAGAGTTTCTACGCTGTCGGAAAGGTGATGCGCCGTAGCGATTTTATCGCAAAAGCCCTCCTCGATTGCAGAGTTAAAACAATCGTAACGCGCTATACGCGCGCCCTCTTCGATTCCGTAGCCGTTTTCTTCGGAAAATTTTATGCAGTCGAGATAATACGTTTTCAGCGGCACCGAAAGTCGTTTGCACAGATCTGCGACGAACAGGCTGTCTTTTTTCGATGCCTCTCCTCTTATGCCGTGTTCGACGTTCACAGCCTTAACGAAAATGCCGAGTTTGTCTTTAACGGATAACAGAGAATACAGCAAAGCGACGGAGTCTTTTCCGCCCGATAAAGCAACCGCTATCGTTTCGCCTTTCTTAAAAAGATTATCGTTTATCATACGCCCCGTCCACTTTATTAGATTGTAGCATAAACGTCGGATTTTAACAAGAAAAGTAAGGAAAAATAAAAAAAATATTTTTTTGAAAAATCTCGATAAATTTAGTTGACAAATGTTTTTTTATAGTGTAAGATAGTGAAGCATTCAGCGGCGCGGAGTGGAGCAGCTTGGTAGCTCGTCGGGCTCATAACCCGAAGGTCGCGTGGTTCAAATCCCGCCTCCGCAACCATTGTTTTATTTCGGGCGGACGGTGTCCGCTCGGAATTAAACGGAAATATGGCGGCGTAGCTTAGTTGGTTATAGCGGCCGGTTCATACCCGGCAGGTCGTTGGTTCGAATCTGACCGCCGCTACCAGACAACAATTCGGCGTAGCCGATTATATATATAATTAGCCTTCGAGGCTAATCAAATAAGGCCCCTTGGTCAAGCGGTTAAGACATCGCCCTTTCACGGCGGTAACATGGGTTCGAATCCCGTAGGGGTCACCAAACAAGTTAAAGGCGAACCCGTTTCCTTTAGGAGACGGATTCGCCTTTATTGTATACTTAAAATAAGGAGTATATATGTGTAAAAAAGGAAAACAAAATAATTTAACGCACCAACTTTTTGTGGAATCTTTTAGAGATTACGTTTCTCAGGCATTTGATTGTTTAGTGGATTTTTCAGAAAACATGATTGATTCATTTATAGACGATCCAATAGTTCAAGCTATTCCCATTGTAAAATTAGGGGTAACGGCATACAATGGGGTAAAATCTTTTTATAATTATTTTCAGCAAAAAAAATTAATTTCATTTTTAGGAAAACTAAATTCTTGCACGGATGAAAAAAATTTTATAAAAATGAAAGAAAAAATGTTGAATAAACCTAATTATTTATTAAAAGAGTCGGAATTAACTCTTGCATTATTAGATAAAACAATAGAAACGGAAAAATCTATTTTATTGGCAGAATGCTTTGCATCACTAATAAAAGAAGAGTTTAGCGAGAAAATATATACTGAAGTAACTTTAATTATTGATCAAATTTTTTTATCTGATTTAGATACCATTAAAATAGTTAAAGATGGCACAAATGACGATGTAAAAGCGGAAGAAATATCTTCATTAAATCGCTTAGTGGCAAGTGGTGCTATTCGTTCATGCGTATTGAACGGAAATGGAGTTAGCTTTAGCGATTATGAGTTGACCTCAATTGGAGAGTATTTGAGCGACGTTGTAACAAAATATCAATGCAAAGACTGTAGCTGTAACTAATCTATAAACATAAACGAAAAACGGCGTACGAGAGTTTACCTCACACGCCGTTTTTGTTTTGTTACCACCGTTTTTCAAATACGGCGATTTTGTCGCCTATGTATTAGCGACATCCTTTTGTTCGTCAAAAGAATGTAATAATTGAATATACATGTAAATATAACTTAGGAATTAAATATGAATTAAAAAATAATAATGAGTCATATTTAGAATCAAATATCCAAGCAATTTCTATAATTTTTGCAGATAGTGTAGAATTAGATGGTGATGGCAAAGTTGTTAGTTTCACAGGTGGTCGAGTTATAAAAACATTTGATCTTACTAAAGAATAAAACATCAAAAAAAATAAGATAGATTTTACGTCTATCCTAACCAAAAGAGATATGGAACCCCTTATCTCTTTTTTATTGCCTTGATATTTTCAAATTTTGAAAAATAATATCGAAACTAATGATAAATAATCAACCAAAAACGCTTATATTCATATAAACCAAACGGCTATATAAAAACAAACTATATATAATGAGCGCCTTTCGCTTTTCAGTTCTATATGCGGCATCGCCGAGCATATTATTCGGATTTTTCGGTCAAATCGACAAATTTCGACAATACTCGACGAATTTTATAAAAAATATTTTTAATTTTTTGTAAAAAATACTTGACAGCTTGTTTTTTGAGTGATAGAATTGTAAACGAAAATGGTTACACAAAAATAAATTAATCGTTTTCAATAAAAATTTACGTATGTAATACGGAGGAGACACAATATGTTAGGTGTAATTTTAACATCAGACGCAAACTCAGAGCAGGCAAGAACGGACATCTCAAGAGAGTCCACTCTTTCAAATTGTCTAGACTCGTATAAACTCGATGACGACATCATAAAGAGCGAGATTTTACGAGTCAAAGATTTCGTTATCATTCAACCGGACGGTAGCGGGAAATTCGAAAGACTTTTCACCCACATAGGTTCGTACGTCAGCGGCATCGGCAGAATTCAGATTAAATCTCCCGACCCGACGATATTGACGGTTCTTTACAGAAACAACGTCGAATGTATATTCGGCGGCAAGTTATTTGCCGAACCGATGACAATGCACGAGTTCCTGATGCGTTTAGCCGAAGTGATTAAAATCAAAACTTCGAATAACGGCATACGTAAAGTATCCGGATTCTTCACAAAAATCGGAATATTCGCCAACTTATCGGGGCACAATTTCATGCTATCGGCTGTAAAACGCTGCGTAGCCGACCCGACACTTCTGCAAAACATTTCGTCGCGCCTTTATCCGGCTATTGCAAAAGAATTCAACACTACTCCGTCGGCAGTCGAGCGAGGAATCAGAAACGCGATAACCGTAGCATTCGAAAAAGGAAAACTGAACCGCACCGCCAACAACTATTACGGCGCAAATTTCGGGATAACCGAAAAGCCCACCAATAGCGAATTCATTGCTTATTTAACGACTTTCTTCCTTGATTAAAGCGCACGCTTTTACATTTCAATACGTTAGGTGTAATAAATACGGACGAGGGAACTTCCCTTGCCCGTATTTATTTTTACAGAAAAATTTTTTGCCCGACGTAAAAATATTCTATACGGTTTTTAATTTTTATTTTGTATAAATTATTCCCGAAAGCGGCGTTAGCGTTTTCTATAGTTTCTGCCGGACTTACGGTATGAGGCCGACCTTCGGTCCTCTCGACCAGAATATACTCCCCTGCCGACGGCGGTTCTGTCATTCCGTTGAGAGCAACCAACGCTCCGACCGACGTATGGAATTTTTCCGCGACGTTACGCAACGTGTCTTTTACGGAAAACTTATATACGAATACCCCGTTTATATCCGAACTGTCAAATATTTTTACGTTTTTATTCATAGTAAATTTATATTTTTAATAAACATTAAATATGCCGAATTAAAACGATTCAAACCCAGGCATACGGCGAGGTGAAAGAAATTAAAAATATATTCAAGACGGTTGCGTACGTTACCGCGTTTTCTTTCGCGGAAAGATTTCTCGGGTTTATATATCGTATATTTTTATCGAGAAAATTAGGCGCGGAAGGTTTAGGTATTTACCAGATTTCCCTTTCGGTTTTAGGTTTATTTATGACGATTACCTCGTCGGGGATACCTATCACCGTTTCAAGACTTATAACGAAAACAAGGGCTGAAACGGGTAAAAACGTTACGAGCGAAGCGGTAACGGCAGGAATATTATTGACGATAGCAATCGCCGCCCCGTTGACCTTATTATCGCTTTTCGATAACGGCGTACTTAATTTATTGTTTTCGGACGATAGATGCAAAATTATCTTACGGATAATGATTCCCGGGCTGATTTTTACGTCCGTATACGCCGTACTTCGCGGCTCTTTTTGGGGAAATTCGAGATTTTTAACGTACAGCGTAATAGAATTTGCCGAAGAATTCGTAATGACTGTCGTCGGGGTTATTCTCGTAAACTTAACCGCCGATATGATGACGGGGGTAAAATTTGCGGGCGTAGCCGTACTCGTTTCTTACCTGTTTTCGTTTACGACGGCTTCAATCGCGTTTTTAATTCGCGGAGGAAGGATAAAAAAACCGAAAAGTCAATTAAAACCTTTAATAGTATCGTCCGTACCCGTAACTTCGATGCGTACCGCAACTTCGCTTATATCCACCCTTATAGCCGTACTATTGCCCGCAAGACTTATATATTACGGAATGGGGTCTTCGGCGGCAATAGGCGAATTCGGGAAAATATTCGGCATGGCGTTTCCGCTCGTATCGATGCCGTCTACGATTATAGGCTCGCTTGCGGTAGTTTTAGTGCCCGAACTTTCGTCAAACTACTACTCCGCAAAGTATGCGACGTTAAAAAACAACGTGGAAAAAGCGATCAAATTTTCCGTCTTCGCCGCCTGCCTTATAATTCCGGTATTTTTAAGTTTAGGCAGAGAGATAGGCGTATTTTTATACGACGACGAAATCGCGGGAAGTTACGTGGTAAAAGCCGCGGCTATGACTCTGCCGCTCAGTATTACCATAATTTCGACGAGTATGCTGAACTCTCTGAACAAAGAGAAAACGACGCTTTTGTTTTACCTTTCGGGCGCGTCGTTAATGCTTCTGTGTATTTATTTTCTGCCTAAATATTTGGGGGTAAATTCGCTTATAGCGGGCATGGCGATAAGTTACGTCGTTTCAAGCGTAGCGAACGTAATTCTGCTTTATAAAGTGTCGCCCGTAAAGCCGAAAATAGTCGCCTATATTTCGGTTTCATGCTTATTTATAATTCCGTCGACGCTTCTCGGGCTATTGGCTAAAAACTTATTGTTCGCCCGTCTGCCCCACGCCGTCGCTCTTATCGTTTGCGTCGTTGCCGTCGGATTGTTTCAACTCGGATTGTTCTACGTTTTCGGCATGACCGATTTCAAGGCGGAACATCACAAATACGGTCGTAACCCTTTAACCGAAAACAGAAGTGGCAAAAACACGAAAATTAAAGCGTAATTGAACAGACTATTCAGAATTTGAAGTTTGAAAAACATTCTATACGCAACGTAAGCAAAAAAAGTTGCATTTCCGCCGAAACGAGTAGTAAAATAGTTCATTACCGTAGGCGAAAATCCCTTTGACTTATTAAAGAAATAAAACCCCGTACTGTTGATTCCTATCGTACAGATTAAAAACGAAAGAATGCAAAAAATCAATATTCTGATAACTATAATTTTAGGTTTTTTTTCGGAAACGTTACCTAAAATAAAACCTGCCAATAAAGCAAAAAATCCCGTAGATAAGCCAACCCACGGCATATAAATCAGCCCCGAAGAATTTATAAAGTAACCTATCACGTCGCCTAAAAAACAAGCGAAAAATCCGAGAATCGGGCCTAAAAATACGCCTGTTATCGTCGAAAAGAAAATAGTAAACGAATATTGATTATCTAAGAATTTGAATTCTAAAAAAGAATTCGCTACAACCGACAGCGCCGTAAGTATCGCAACGTATGCGATTTTGTCTGCCGCAGACGACCGTCTGATTAAAGGCGAAAACAACACCTTTGAAACCTTTCCGTTTTCGGACATAAAAAAACACTCCTCACAAAAAGAGAGAGCGCCAAGGTAGAATAAAAAATTTTCTGCATTGGATGCGCCAAAAAACCGCAAGGAATAATTCCTTTTCGTCCGTGTTCAACATCCCGTTACACGGCACTTAACGCTTTTTGTGCTACTCTGCTTTTCTCGTTCATAATACCATTTGTTAGAAAGATAGTCAAGCGTAACGGAATAACTTTTTCAAAAAGTACCATATTATCGATATGGTAATTATTTTTATACGCTCTTTAACGACTTTTATCGTTTTGCTTATAGTTATGCGGCTTATGGGAAAGCGACAAATCGGAGAAATGCAGCCTTTCGAACTCGTTATAACTCTTTTAATCGCCGAACTCGCGTGTATACCCATGGCGGATATTTCCGTTCCGCTCGTATACGGCATAGCGGCGATTTTAGCGGTTTTCATTTTGCATCAACTTTTATCCGTTATCGAGCAATCGGGTCAACTCGCAAAAAGAATTATCAGCGGCAAACCGTCGCTCGTCTTAAATAAAAACGGAGTCGACTTTACGGAACTTCGCCGGAATAATATGGACGTGGAAGATCTGATAGAATCTATGCGTTCGGCAGGGTACTATTCTCTCGACGACCTCGATTACGGCATTTTCGAATCCAACGGTAAACTCTCGGCAAAAGAAAAACCCGATTACGACAAAAAGAAAACTTCACTGCCCGTTCTTATCGTCGGCGAAGGTAAAGTGATCAGAAAAAATCTTTCTTTAATAGGCAAAGACGAAGAATGGCTTAAAAAAGTAATAAAAAGTAACGGCGCAAAAAACAATAAGCAAGTCGGGGTTATGACCGTAGACGGCAACGGAAAAGTTTATTTTCAAAAAGAAAAAGAAAAATTCAAAACTTTTAACGTCGAATTAGGGGGCGTTAAATGGTAAAATCGATTATAACCGTTTTGATTTCCGCCTTGATTTTTATAGGCGGAAGTATTTGCGAACAGGTATACCTGAATAATTCGTTCCGGAATTTCAGAGAAAGACTAATCGTAGTATACGAAAAAACCGAAGACGAAACGATAACGGCATACGACGTAAAATCCGTGCAGGATTTATGGATAAAAAATAAAAAGACGCTGCACGTTTTCATTTCGCACAACGACATCAAAGAACTCGATATGTGGATTTCCGAATCGCTTAATTACGTCAAACAAAAAAATTACGGCGAAGCGTTAGATAAAATCGAAGTAGCGATAGAACTTACCGAACAAATTCCCAAAGGCTATCTGATCCGATTCGAAAACGTCTTTTAATTCTGAAACGGTTTATATAAAATTTTATACAGTCGCTTGAATTTAAGTACTTTTTCGACGTAGGCGCGAGTTTCGCTAAACGGGATAACGGACAAAGTTTTTCCGTTTTCGGAATAATTTTCGTCCGATAACCAATTTATTACGTTGCCCTCGCCCGCGTTATACGCGGCGAGGGCAACTCTTTCGTCGTTGAATTTATCAAACAAATAAGACAGATATTTCGCGCCCACGTAAACGTTGGTTTTCGGGTCGTATAAATCGATTTCCGTTTCGTCGGGACAAATATACTCCGCCGTAGACGGCAATATCTGCATTAAACCTATCGCGCCTTTTGCAGACTTCGCGTTACGGTTAAAACCGCTTTCGACCTTGATTACGGCGTAAACCGTTTCTTCCGTCAAATCGTATTTTTTGCAGGCGGACTCTATAAAATCAGCGTATTTTTTCGGACACACGCCGAAATATATAATCGGAAATGCGAGTAGCGCAATCGTCAGCGTTACCGCGCATATCGCGTTAATTATTGATTTTTTCGATAATTTCGTTTGCCTTTTCATATAAAAACCGAGGCGTACCGTTATTCTCCACGAATATAGTATGCCCGTTTTCGGCAAGTTTTGAATAATCGTATTGATTTTTGATTATTTCTTTAACTAATTCTTCGCTTTTATTATCTCTTGAAACTACGGAACTTATCCTTTCGTTTTCGTTTCTGAAAACGACGATAACGCAATCGAAATATTTATCGTATCCGCTTTCGAACAAAAGCGGAACTTCGCAAAACACTACGCCGCTGCAATCGTTTGCCCGCGAGAACATCTCGCGCATTATCGCATCGTGCGTAAAATCGTCGAGTTTTTTTCTCTCGGCGGGGTTTCCGAACACCTTTTCGGCAACCGCTTTTCTGTCAAGCGTATATCGACCGTTCAGAAGAACGGGGCGGACGCCTACTGCGTCGCAAATACCCTTGACGAAATATTCGTCTTTCAAGAGGTCCGAATATATTTCGTCCGCGCTGAGCACGGCGTAACCGAGCGACGCGAAATAATCGGTAAGCAAACTCTTTCCGCTGCCTATACCGCCCGTAATCGCAATAAGTTTTTTCATAAATTATTTTGCGTCGAACCAACGAGTTCCGCATTCGGTTTCGACCGTCAACGGTACGGAAAGCGTAACCGCCGACTGCATTTCCTCCACAAGTATGTTTTTAACTTCTTCGACTTCATCCTCCGCGGTATCGACTATCAACTCGTCGTGAACCTGCAGAATAAGTCGGGAACGCAGCCCTTCTTTTTTTATCCGGTTTGCGACTTTAATCATTGCGATTTTAATTACGTCTGCCGCGGTGCCTTGAAGCGGCATATTCATTGCCGCCCTTTCGCCGAAACTGCGTAAATTAAAGTTAGAAGAATTGATTTCGGGTATATATCTTTTTCTTCCGAGCAACGTGCTGACGTAACCGTTCTTCCTTGCAAATTCGACGTTGGAGTTCATGTATTCTTTGACGTTCGGATACGCTTCGAAGTACTTTGCTATATATTCTCCCGCTTTTTTCGGCGAAATTTTCAACTGCTCGGATAAACCGTAATCGGAAATTCCGTATATAATGCCGAAATTTACCGCCTTTGCGCTTCGACGCATTTCGGGAGTCACCTGATCTTCGCCGACACCGAAAACCTGCGAAGCCGTGATTCTGTGAATATCCTTTCCGCTTAAAAACGCATCGATAAGCGGCTGACATTTACTGAAATGCGCCAACAATCTCAATTCGATCTGAGAATAGTCCGCGCCGACTATTTTACCGTTTTCAAACGAAGAAACGAAAAGTTTTCTTATCTCTTTGCCTTCCTGTTCTCTTACGGGAATATTTTGTAAATTCGGCTCTTTTGACGATAATCTGCCCGTCGTAGTCAGAGTCTGATTAAAGCAGGTGTGGATAAGTCCCGTATCTTCGTCGATAAGCGGTCTGAATCCCTTTATATAGGTTGAATTTAATTTTTGCAGTTGCCTGTATTTAAGAATAAGCGGAACTATAGGATGTTTATCCGCGATTTTTTCAAGCACGTCGGCGCTCGTCGAGGGATTGCCTTTCTTTTTGCCGGAAATAAGCCCCAACTTATCATAAAGAATTTTACCGAGTTGTTTCGGGCTGTTCGGGTTGACCTTTTCGCCGGCATACTCGTCGATTTTTTCGGCAATGACTGCTATTCGCTTATCGTACTCGTTTGCCATCTCGTTGAGCGTAGCGACGTCGACCTTAAACCCCGATCTTTCCATACTGAAAAGAACGTCAGAAAGCGGGAGTTCGACTTTTTCGTACAAATCGAGCATATTTTCAGTTTTAAGTTTTTCGAAAAGCCTATCGTGGATTTCGTTAAGCGACCAGCCTATTCTGTCTTTATCCAGATCGTAAGCCGCTATAACTTCGGAAAGTTTTTCGTCTTTTCCGCTGAAATCGGCAAGATATTTTTCTATCGCCACGTCGTAGGCGAACGCGTTAAACGCCACTTTAAACTTGTTCAGTTCGGTACGCAAGTCTTTTTTCGCGTATACGACGAGTTTACGCTTGTCGTTTCCGACAAGTTTTGCGATATATCTGACGGCTTCGCCGTACATTATGCCTTTATCGAAAAAATTATCGGTGATATTTATTTTATATTCTTTCTCGCCGTCGTAAACGTTCAGATTATCGCCTAAATTTACGGCAAGTAGTTTGTCTTCGCCGAATTTCGGCAACGAAACAACGTCGTTGACTTCGATAATTTCAGGCAATTCTTTATTCTTTTTTACGGACACGGATATTTCGTCGTCTGCTAAAAAGAGTTCTTCGCGGCGAAGGACGTTTTTGAAGTCGAGGTCGATAAATAATTTTTTAGTCGCCGCTCCGAACGGAAACGAGTAACCCATATCTTCGTCTTTAACGGGAATATCGAGTTTCACGTTAATCGTGGCAAGCGTCTTTGATAAATACGCTATATCTTTGGAGTTTTCAACTTTTTCTTTGAGTTTTCCGCTTAATTCGTCGATATGAGAGTAAAGATTTTCAAGACTGCCGTATTTTTCCACGAGGGATAACGCAGTCTTTTCGCCTACGCCCGCAATCCCCGGAATATTATCCGAGGAATCTCCCATCATACTCTTTAAGTCGATAATCTGAATGGGTTCTATACCCGTTTTTTCTTTGAAATTCTCATTTGAATAAATTTCCGTTTCGGTTATTCCGCGGCGGGTGAAATAGACGGAAGTCGTTTCGTCTACCAACTGAAAACTATCCTTATCGCCCGTAATGATTATCGTATCGCCCTTATAGCGTTTAGCCATACTGCCGATTATGTCGTCGGCTTCTATTCCCGCTTGTTCATAACGCGATATGCCCATCGTATCGAGAACTTTTTTCATTAAATCTATTTGCGGACGAAGGTCTTCGGGCATCGGCTTTCTCGTTCCCTTATAATCGGCGTACATTTCGTGTCTGAACGTCGGCTCTTTTCTGTCGAACGCAACCAGCATGTACCGCGGCTTAATATCACCTATAATCCGCACGAGCATATTGACGAACGCGTAAACGGCGTTCGTAGGCGTTCCGTCTTTTGCGGAAAGCGGCGGAGTCGCATAAAATGCGCGATTGATAAGGCTGTTTCCGTCGATCAGTACGAGTTTATTCATAAAATTTCCTTTTCCCGGTTAAATTTTGTTGATTTTTTATAAGCGATATGTTATTATAGTTTGCGTGAGTTGCGCCGGATACGGTTCTCACGACAAAATATGCCGCTGTGGTGGAATTGGCAGACGCGCGGGACTCAAAATCCCGTGGTAGCGATACCGTGTCGGTTCGACCCCGACCAGCGGCACCATAAGAACGAATCGGCTTTCGGCCGGTTCGTTTTTTATTTTGCCCTGCCAAACAAGAATAATACGAACCGAACGTTCTTCAATCTGCGAAGTAAATTTTTAATATATAAATTCTATCGCGGCGTAGCAGTTAAAGTCTTTAAGCGAAAAATTAACCGTTCCGTTTTCATAGATAAACGGCAATTCTTTTCCGTCGGGCCGTAAAACGACTTTGACGGGCTTTTCGGCTTTCAGAGATACGTTTACGCAAGAAATCGTAATTATATCTTCGATAACTTCGACGGAAGCGTTTCCTCCGCCCCTTACGACGGTGTTGGCGTAAACGAGATGGAGCGTCAACCCGTTTCCTTTGCGGTATAACGTAACCTTTCCCGAACTCGGCAAATCCGTTATAACGGTCTTTTTATTTTTTAATAAACGCTCTATAAGCGGAGTAATCAGAACTTTTGCAGTCATTCCCCCGTCCGTTGCGTACAACGTAAATAAGTCGGAAGCAACCGCGATTCCGTGTTTGCCGACGGTGATTGCGGGCGAAACTTTGTCGTAATCGCACGGCGTATGGGCATGTGAACAGAAGTTACTTCCTTCCCGCCTGAAGTAGGGCGATAATTTATCGCAGAGCACTTCTCCGCTTGCCTTTATATTCCAAGACTTTCCGAACACGACGAACGGCACGCCGTTACCCGCTTTAAGCGGATATTTAGAAGCGTAATAGCACGGAGTCAGGTCGTCTGCGGTTATTTCTGTAAACCCGAGATCTACGCCGCCGTCAATCAGACTTCCGGCAGCCGAACCCTGCGCCAGAATTTTACCGCCGTTATCCGCGTAAATTTTGAATTTTTCGACTTCCGCAGCCGAAAGCGGTCTTGCGGTGGCGATAATAATAAGCGGATATTTTTTATCTATCTCGTCGTCGCCGATCATGTCGAACAAATACTTATCCTCTAAAAGTATTCTCGAAGCGCCCGTTCTTGCGTCCTGATCGGATTCTATCCCGAGCGACGGACTATATAATGCAAGTTCCGGCAGATATTCTCCGCCGCTGTATTTTTGACGTTTTTCAAACCAATTAAAAGTGTTGCCGATCATCTCGTACGTATAATAGTCGAGTTTGCCGCTCGGATGCAGTTGATCGCCTACGCTCATACCCGTTCCGTACGCAAGATCCAACGCGGCTTCGAACCGAAGCGCTTCGGGGTACTTATAGCCGCCGAATTCTCCCCAACTGCGGTGAAATTTACCCGTCATGCCGACCATGTTTTTGTTTTGCCTGCGCAAATACGCAACCATTGCCGGGAAATTATCGTAACCCCAACCGCCCGTCGGCAAAGATTCGAGTTCTATCCGGTCGTTTACGTCGATATACTCCTGCGTGCATATATGGTACGGAACGTTATGTACGATTTGAGTATTCGGACTTACGCTCTTGACTACGGCATTTATCTCTTTGAAGTAACGCATGTTTACTTCGTCGTTTACGATTTGCGCCTGCTTTTCGTCTTTTGGGTCTAAACCCCGTCTTTTCATTTCGGCAAGACAGTTATCGCAATAGCAAGGCCACGTAGAAATAATATCGAAAAATACTCCGTCCGGTTTATATCTTTCGACGACTTCCCGGGTTTGTTCTTTTAATATATCCAGATATTCGCTGTTAAAGCAAAGCCTTCTGAAACCCGTTGCGTCCTGATCTTCTCCGTATTTTTCTCTGCGAAGCCATTCGGGGTGTTGACGGGAAATATGTTCGTCTATACCCGCCGAAATATAAATCTTGGCGGACACGCCGGCTTTTTTACAGGCGTCTAATTGTTCGTCCAATAAACTGCCATGCATACCGGGGTGTACGAAAAACTTACTGCCTTTATAATAAAAACAACCGTGATGACATTTTGCAAAAACGGTTACCGAATTTATTTTGGCGTCTTTAAGAGTTTTCGCGAATTTTTCTTTATCGAATTTTGCCCCGACGTCCGGAATAAGTTCCGACGTGTGAAAATCGAGATGCACGCAACGCGAATCTGCGTTACGGGTTTCATTTAGTCTTGCCATATATATTACCGCCTATGCCGATATAACGAAATTATTATATCACTTTTCATAGATTTTGTAAATAGTAAAATATGCGTATAAATAAAATTACCGCCCGAACGAGTGTCAAACCCGTTCGGGCGGTAAAATAATCGTTACTAACGACTTAAAGATAGGTATTACGCACCCGCTTTAAGCGTTCCGCGAATTTCCGTAGTCCAGACCGTCAACTCGCTTAGAGAATCCGATTTGTTCGGGTAAAGCCCGGTGGACGGAATACCGTACAGAATTGCGTTTAACGCATACGGAGTATAAGAAGCACCGAGTTCGGCTTTATTTGCGAGCAAGTTGTTCTGCGTCGCAATGACCGTTCCGTCTGCCTTTGTCGCCGTCAGGTTCCACGTTTCGTCATCGTTTTGCGTAAGCGTAAAATACATCCAATCACGATCGTAACTCGACACTACGTTATTGAAGTTGAAACCATACGAAGATCTAAATGCAAAATGGATTTCAGAATACCCTCGTAAATCTACTGCCGAATAATTCATTCCGTGAATACTGTTCCCCGTATGAGTATACGTCATTACGGTTTCATAACCTGCAACGGCATAATCCGTCACCTTCGTCATGTTAAGTTTATTTACGTTATAAACGCTTTCGTCAACCTTTACGCCTTCTACCGCAGACTTTTTCAGCGTTCCTCGAACTTCTGTAAAATAAATGTTCATCGTTTTATCAGTAGCGGTATTTTTAGGATAAAACCCTTTCGGGATTCCGAACAGAATACTATTAAGTGCTTGATTGACATAACCACCGTCGCTTCTTGCCCCGCTAAGGTTATCAGGGGCATAAACAACTTCTCCTAATGCGTTAGTTACCGTAGTTTTCCACGTTAAATCTTCATTCTGAACAAGTTCGAAAAATAACCAATCGTGAGTTGCATTTGTCGATTTACCGTTTAAGAAGAAATTACCGTCGGTTTTGATTGCGAATCGGACCTGGGCATAATTCGATAATACAATTTTCGAATACGAGCCGCCGTGAATATAATCTTTTGTAGTAAAAGTCGTCCAAACGGTTTTATATCCGAGGGGAACGGCTTCTTCGGAAGCAGTTACGGTAAAGTCGGATTTATCTCTCTGATAGAACGACTCGTCCACGACAAGACCGTATTCCTTATAGAACGGGTGAAGCGTAACGTTACCTTTTACGGTGCTGTCTTCCTTCCAGACGATGTCGTCGGCATCTCTCCATTCGACGAAATACTTACCGGGGATTTCCGTCGGGGTGGGAAGTTCGACGATCGAACCGTATTCCATACTCGTTTCGGAAAGGTCAGCACCGTTGCCGTCGATTATCTTAACGGTGTACTTATTCACTCTGCGAATATATCTTGCGTAATAAGTTGCGTTACCCTTTACGG